>ENA-OWNQ01000146-OWNQ01000146.1-gut-metagenome-genome-assembly--contig:-NODE-146-length-55930-cov-35.211090_pt1 | contig 55930 bp, 51 predicted proteins | sample MGYA00248252_ERZ651782 | MGnify/ENA primary metagenome ERZ651782 (study PRJEB26908, sample SAMEA4031705) | gut metagenome | biome: gut; feature: normal infant; material: stool | place: China | collected... | reverse complement strand
AGGCCCTCGCTCTCTTTGATCTCGTCCAGGCCCATGCAGAGCAGCACTACGTCAGCCTTTTGGGCCAGCGCCACGGCCTCGGCCTGCTTGGCGGCGTCTGGCTTGCCCTGGCGGTCGAAACCGGCGGCAAAGCCTACCTGTTCCAGCCCGCTTTCGGCCCAGCAGCCCAGCAGAGAATCTACCTTGATGGAGTTGACCGCGCTGGAGCCTGCGCCCTGGTAGCGCGGGGTCTCGGCAAAGTCGCCAATAACGGCAACCTTAGTGCCCGCCGCCAGCGGCAGCAGGTTGTCCTCGTTTTTCAGCAGCACCGTGCTTTCGGCAGCGGCGCGGCGGGCCAGTGCGTGGTGGGCGTCGGCGTCAAAGCTGCGGCTGTGGTTCTGCACAGCGGCGTGGGTGTCGTAAATCAGCGTCAGCAGTTCGTCCAGGCGGGCATCCACATCGGCCTCGGTGATCTTGCCGGACTTGACAGCGGCCAGCAGTTCCCGCACGGCGTCACCGCCGGGAGCGGGCATTTCCAGCGTGGAGCCGTTCTTTACGCCCAGTGCATGGTCGTTGGAGCCGCCCCAGTCGGTAACGACAGCGCCGGTAAAGCCCCAATCCCTGCGCAGGATGTCCTGCAGAAGATGGGCGTTCTCGTTGGCGTAGGTGCCGTTGATCAAATTGTAGCTGGACATAATGGTTTTGGGTGCGGATTCTTTCACCACAATCTCAAAGCCGGTCAGGTAGATTTCCCGCAGGGTGCGTTCGTCCAGCACGGAGTCCGACGCCATGCGGCGCAGCTCCTGGCTGTTGACGGCGAAGTGCTTGGGGCAGGCGGCGATGCCGTTGGATTGGATGCCCCGCACATAGCCTGCGGCCATCTTGCCCGCAAGGTAAGGGTCCTCGGAGAAGTACTCGAAGTCGCGGCCGCAGAGGGGGCTGCGCTTGGTGTTGAGGCCCGGGCCGAGCAGTACGGCGACTTCCTGCGCGGCGGCTTCGTCCCCCATGGCCTTGCCGATCTCCTCACCAAGGGCGGGGTCCCAGCTGCATGCCACAGTGACAGCCGTGGGGAAGCAGGTGGCCGGCACACTGGGATTCAGCCCCAGATGGTCCGCCGCCCCGGCCTGCTTGCGCACGCCGTTCGGCCCGTCCGACAAGGTAATGGCAGGGATACCGTGCTTAGAATAGGCTCGCGTGGTAAAGACCGTATCACCGCTGAGCAGTGCGCACTTTTCCAAAAGTGTCATTTGTCGTATCAATTCTTTGTGTTGCATAGCACAAATCCTTCCCTGTTCACACAAAACACAATACCGCACAGTTCCGAGGGCCGCAGCCATCGAAACAAGGCGCAGACCGTAATTCGGAATTGTGCGGTATTGCTTTATACATTTTTTTGCGTATTACTTGATAACAAGTTTGCTGGGATCATAGCTGAGAGTCGCGGTGCCATCGCCGTTATCGACCCAGCTGCCGCCGTACTCACTAGAGTTGACGGGGCCAGAGCCTTCCAGTTCGGCGGTAAAGGTGCCATCGGCTTTCAGTTCCAGCTTGCCGCTGCGGGTCCAGTTGCCAGCGGCCAGGTCATAGGTGTAGCTGCCGTCGCCGGAAGAAACCGGCGTGGCCACAAATTCGGTCTTGCCGCCACCCATGGCCGGGGCGTAACCGGCGGTGCCGCCGTTTTCAAGATCAAAGCCATCGTACGCGCGAGGCCAGGCAAAGATGTTGTTGGCAAAGCCATCACTGTAGCTGTAGGCATCAGTGATCAGACTACTATCGCCCAGCAACAGACCGGTGGCAACGGTCGTGGTGTCCGAGGTCGGGTTCAGCACGTACCCGCTGTTGCTGGTGGCAACGGCGGTCACATCGTAGGTCGCGCCCTTGGTCAGGGCCTCGGTGTCCAGCTGGTTGTTATCGGGGGTGACGTTTTCCATCGTCAAGGCGACAACGTCGGCGCTGTTCTCGGTGTTCGTAAAGGTGATATCCACCTTGTCGGGGTAGGCCTCGAACTCATAGGTGCCGAGGTTGGCCACCTGGATACTCATGTTGCCGTCAAACGTGTTCCAGTAATAGTTCAGTTCGGGTGCGCTTTGGTTGCCGCTGTAGGAATACTCGGCGGTCGCGGGCTTGGACATGCTATGATCCTTATCGGTCAGATCGGGGAACGCGTAGACCTTGGCGAGGTAGGAGCCGAAGGCATAGCTGAACTCATCGGCGCAGTTGCCGCTGTAGGTGTTGGAGCTGTTGGCGTTGATGGGACCGCTGGTGTAGATGTAGCTGTCGTCATCGCCGGTAGCGGTGGGGTCGCAGAAGTAAAGCAGATAATACTCGGCATCCTCTACGCCGGTAAAGCTGTAACTGCCGTTTTCGTCCACCGTGAAATCAGTCGGCGTAGCCAGCTGGTTGCCCGCATCGGCGGTGGAAGAGCTGGCCGCATCCTGCTGGCTTCCATTGGATTGCAGCGTGTGCAGGATGGAAGATACGTTAGTAAAATAATCGTTCGTATTGGCAGCAACTGTGCTGCCGCAGCCGGTCAGGCCAGCCGCCATGCCAACTGCCAGCACAGCAGCCAGCGTTTTGCGGGGCGCAGTATTGTTTATCATTTTGCTTTGCCCTCCTTCTGCGTAAAGCAGGATACGATACCTGCCACAATGGCGGCGACCATCAGCACCAGCAGTGCGATAACGGGCACCAGCGTGCCGCGGGAGCCGTACATCGAGATATTGTTGAGCCGGTCAGCCCAGACGGGATAGCTGTTGAGGAAGAACAGGCCCATGCCAAAGGTGATGCAGGCCACGGCGGCGAGGTTAAGCAGTTCGCTCCACACCTTATCAGCCAAGGCATAGGCGGCCATACCGGCCACGCCCAGCGCCAGGGTCAGGGAAACGACGGTGTCAAAATAATCGTAAATCATGCCGTATACGGTAAAGCCGATCAGGGCTGCCGCGGACAAGACAGCACCGGCCAGAGCGGCCTTGGCGCTGAAGCTTTTCGTTTTACTCATGGATTCAGCCCTCCACTTTCTTGTTCTTTTTGCCGTAAGTCATCACAACGCAGGCCACGGTGCAGCCGATGAAGGCGATGCCGCAGATGGCGGTGACGACCAGCAAGACGATTTCCCACCAGGGCACGATGTTGACGATGATGGAGTTGCTGCTCAAGCCGTTGACGGAGATCGAACGGCTGGCGGCGTAAACGTTGGCCTTGGTGGCTTCGCGCAGCTGCTGCATGATGTAGCCGTCACCCGCATCAATGGCGGCGGTAACGGCGGTAACGGCGGCAGCGGTCTCGCCGGGGTCAAGGCAAAGGAAGTCTACACCGGCGGTGATCATTTCCATGTAGTGGGTCTTGTAGAGAGAGGACTTGGAGAAGCCATCGGTCGTGATGTGGCCCTTGAAGCCCCACTCACCGCGCAGGACGTTGTTCAGCAACGGCAGGTTGGCGGCGCAGTAGACAACGCCGATACGGTTGAAGGCGGTCATGGTGCTCTGGGCACCGCCCTCGACAAACGCCCCCTCAAAGGCGCGCAGATAGGCTTCGCGGACGGTCTGCTCGGTGGCAAAGGTGTTCAGGCTTTCACGGCCAGACTCTTGGTCGTTCATGGCAAAGTGCTTGATGCAGTAGTTCACGCCGTTGGCCTGCATAGCGGCAGCCTCAACAGTGCCGACCATATAGCCGTAGTTGGCATCCTCGCTGTAATACTGCTGGTTACGGCCGCCGAACGGGGTGCGGTGGGTGTTGCCGCCGCCGTACCAGACCTCGTTGATACCGGCGTAAGCAGCCTGAATTGCCATCAGGCTGCCCTTGCGCTCCATGCGGTCGCGGTTCCAGGTGCGGGCGGTCATAACCTCAGACACCCAGCTCAGGCACTTGTCACCGGTGGCAATCATCGCAGAACCGACCCCCAGGCAGTCATCTGCACGCTTCTGGGCAGGCATACCGATCTTATCCAGACCGGCCACGCCGAAAGTATCGGGCATCAGGGCGGTCATATCCGCCACGGTCAGCTGATCGAGGAAAGCATCCCACTGTTCATCGTCGTCCCAATCCACCAGACGCATATCGATGAACTTGAGGCCATTGTCGGCACCCTGAGTAAAGTCAGAAACAGCAGGGGCGTCGGCAGGAGTCTTATACCAATCAAGGTTCAGGTCGTCAATCATCTCATCGGTAGCATCGATGCTGACAACGCTGACCGGGTAGGTGCCGGACCAATCGTTGCGGGAAAGATAAGTGAAGTCCACACCGTAGTAGTTCAGGTCGGCGTTATCAAACTGGTTGGTGACCTCCACGATGTCGTCCACACGAGACATCTTGTAGGTGGTGGTGTCCAGCTCGGCCTGATTCCAGCTGTAAACCTTGGCAGCGTCGCCGTCTGCGGTCATACCGTTGGCGGTGGTGTAGCCCTTGGCGGCCAGAATGTTGTTCAGCGCATCGTGGGAGTCATCGCCCACGGCCAGGTAGTAGTCACCAGCGCTCAGGATATAACCCTGTGCGCCCTTGGAGTCGTAGCTGGCCAGCATGTAGCGCTCGCACTCAACGGTAACGGTCTGGCTCTGGCCAGGCTCCAGTGTATCGGTTTTTTCGAAACCGACAACCTGTACGGCGGATTTTTCGATGCTGTTCTGCTTTTCGTAATCGCCGTAAGGGGTCTGGGCGTAAACCTCAACAACGCTCTTGCCAGCCACATCGCCGGTGTTGGTCACTTCCACCTCAACCTCATAGTTATCGGTATCGGCATTGAAAGTCACACCCTTGAGCGTCTGGGTGAAGTTGGTGTAGGACAGGCCGTAGCCGAACGGATAGACAACTTCATCGGCATAGTTCCAACCGCTGCCGTTGGAAGAACCAACCGAGGAGGAAGCATCGCCGCTGCCCATGACAGCATCTTCGTAGCGGGTCTCGTAGTATTTATAGCCTACATAAATACCCTCGGCATAGATGGTGTAGTAGTCAACGTTGATGCCATCGTTGGAAAGGTCGGTGGCCTTGCTGTTGACGTAATCCACATTGCCCCACAGCTGCATGTTCTCGCAGGCATAAGTAGTGGCGGGGGCGGACAGCGAGTTAGCGGCATAGGTGTCTACCAGGTGGCCGCTGGGCGAAACTTCGCCGGCCAGCACATTGGCAACACCCTCATAGCCGGTAACGCCAGGCACACCGGCCAGCACACAGGCATCGACATCATAATCGTCCAGCCAGTCCAGTTCCATCATCTGGTCGGCATTGATGATGACGATGATCTTTTTAAACGTACCAGCAGCTTTCTGTTCCTGCAGGTACTTCATCAGGTCTTTTTCGTTGGCCTGCAGGCCCAGGAAATGGGAGCCATCCTCGCCATACATGGCGGTATCGTTGCTCTCGCCGCCCAGGCGGGTAAAGACGGCGATAGCAGCATCGTTGTAGTCGCTGGCCCAGCTGCTGGCGTATTTCTGCACATCGGCGATGGGGGCTTCAACGACTTCGGCCGCGCTGGTAGTGCCTAACGAAGCGTAGGCGTTATCCAGCAGGGTGGTGTTGATGTTGTCCGCACCAAAAACCTTTTGCATAGCCGCACCAAAGGTCATGGTCGGGATAGAGGCCACGCTGGATGTGGTGCTGCCGCCCATAGCGGAATGTGCTGCACCGTTGCCGAAGATCGTCACGCGGCTGGCACTGTCCAGCGGCAGGGCGGCGTTTTCATTGCGCAGCAGGACGGTGCCCTCCTCGGCCTGAGTGACGTTTTCGGCCGCCACTTCCATTTCCACTTTCAATGCGGCTTGCTTGTTGGTATAGTCGGTGCCGAACTCGCTGTCATAATAGGCAGTGTTCACGGCGCTGGCATCATCGGTCTCGACGATCTTGCTTGTGTTGATATTCAGTGCCTTGTTGATGGCACCGGAATAGGTGAACATCAGGGTTGATGCGGATACAGTCGTCAGCGTAAGGAACGCCATCACTGCCGCAGTTCCCCGTACCACAGGCATTCTTCTCATAATTACCTCCTGTATTTGTCGGGTGCTTTCCCAGTTGGAAAGCGCCCTTGCCTGATCTATTCATCAGATTCCGCCTTTTGCGCAGCATTCCGGACTGCTGCCCCCAGGACAGGATCAAGCTGATGCTATTTATTATACGGATTTCGGTTTTAAAAGGGTGGTTTTTACATAACTGGTCGTTTCAGATACATAACTCACATTTTTTGAAAAAGTCAGTTGCTTTTTACTGTTCATATTGCACAATGTGCAGTCGCATGTTTTTGTGCATCTTGCTCTTTACTATACAGCGCTTGCACTGTCGATATAATCGGACATGGCATCCAGGAAGGCACGGCGCTTGGTCCGGCTGACGGGCAGGCTGTGCGGCCCGACTTTGACTATCTCCTGTGCGATGCCCGCCACCTGGGCCAGGTTGACAAGATAGCAATTGTTGCACCGGGCAAAGGAACGGCCTGCAAGCTTTTCCTCAAAATTTTTCAAAAGACCGCTGGCGCTGAAATCTCCGTTTTCGGTATAGAAGTGGACGGTGTGGCCGTCGCTTTCGATGTAATAAATTTCGGCGGTGTTCAGGCGGCGCATACCGTCCTCGGCCGTCACGGTCAGATCAAAGCGGGCACGCTTTTGCAGCTGGCCAACAGCCTTTTTCAGCTGCTGCGAGAAGCAGAAATACGGCACCGGCTTGAGCATATAATCGGTCGCACCGACAGAATAGCCGTTGATGGCATACTGTGCGGTGTTGGTAATAAAGATGATAAGCACTTCCCCATCCAACTGACGGATGCGGCGGGCGGTCTCCATGCCGTCAAGGTGCTTCATCTCTATATCCATAAACAGGATATCGTAGACCGGGCGGTAGTTTTCGGCGATCTCGTCCCCGTCGGCAAATGTATCGACCTGGAACGTAGTGCCGTACTGCCGGGTGTAACGCTGGATATACTCGGCCAGTTGGGCGCGGGTGGCGGGGTCATCCTCTACAATGGCAATGTGCATGTTTTTCTCCTCTTTTTGTTTTACAGGCGTTGTTTTTCCTTCCTTCTATCCTTTTATTTAACAAAAAAAGAAGCAGGAGTCAACGACTCCTGCATAAGGTGTAGCTCCTACTTCATAAGTTGTCATTCACCCGCCGGGCGGCTGGGCAGCAACATGTAGATGTTGACGACATCAGCCTCCTGCTGGAAGGTAAGCTCGCCGCCGTATTTTTCCACCAACAGCTGCATACTGCGGGTGCCAAAACCGTGGTTGAGGCGGTCCTGCTTGCTAGTGACGGGCAAGCCGTTTTCCAGCCGCAGCGGCTCTTTGGTGTAGTTCTGCAGATGCACCGAGCAGAAGCCCTCTACCGGGCGCACGGTCAGCACGATCTGCTTTTGGGCTGGGTCCGTCAGCTGCTCGGTGGCCTCAATGGCGTTTTCCAGCGCGTTGCCGAACAGTGCGTACAGGTCAGCAGGTTCCATGTAGGCAAGGCCCTTGCCATCCGCCATGCAGGTAAAGCCGATCTGTTTGCTGCGGCAGATCTGGTTTTTCTCGGTTAGCAGCACATCCAGCGCAGGGTTGCCGGTTTTTACCGTGGTGTCGTAGGCATCGACAGCCTGCTCCATCTCTTTCAGCACCGATTCATCAATGCGGCCCGCGCCCCGGAACAGCCGGATCTGGTGGCGCAGGTCGTGGCATTTGATGTTGACTTGCTCCATGTTCTGCTTGGCGATCTGGTATTGCTTGCTGCTTTGCGTCAGCAACAGGCGGACCGTTTCATTCCCGCGCTCAAGGCCTAGTGTCTGGTAGATGGTGTACTGGTAAAACAGCACAACGGTGTCGATCAGCAGCAGTGCCAGATAGTAGGTGCAGCTGGTTTCGTTGTAAAAACCCGCGTAACTGTTCAGCACCAGACAGCCCAGCAGCATTAAAATCCAGCTAGGGAACACTGTGTGGCTGCGGATGCGCTCCAGAATCGGGGCTTCGATATAGCGAACAAACAGCCAATACAGCAGCAGCGCAACCACCAGCAACGATGCAATGCTGGTGATCAGCCCGCGAAAGTTGATCGAGTTGCCAATCAGAATAGAGGCAATGCTGTAGGATGCCTGCTGGGTGAACCAGAAAAAGGTGCCCAGGTACAAACAAGTCCAGGGCTGCATCTGCACACAGCTGTACACGCAGAACAGCGCAATGAAAAATTGTCCCAAAAAGCCAACGCTTTCATATAAAAGGTAAAGCCCCAACAATTGTGGTTTGCCATCAAATAACGCGGCCCACCCGCAGGATACCGCCAGGCCAACGATGCACGCCAGCGCGGCCCGCAGCGGATAGTGGCTGCGCTTGGGGAATTTGGCCGTGTACAAAAGGCCAAGGAACAAAATATCCAGGAAAAACAGGCATCGGAATAAAAAGCTCATCATTTCACCGTCCTCCCCTGCCGTAGAACTGGGTCAGCTGCTGCAAAAATTCTTTTCGCCGATTACGGCTGATCTGCAGCTTATACTGCCCGACTGTTACCTCGCTGCCATCCAAAAAGCCGACATGACGCAAATTGACAAGGTAGCAATAGTTGCACCTGTAAAAGCCGCTTGGTTTTAACTGCGCTTCTATTTGCTTCAGGGTCCCCGTTGCTGTCAAATCGCCATGCAACGTATGGTAGATCAAATTGTGTCCCTGCACCTCAATGTAAAAGATCTCGCTGTCCCGCACCAATTGCTGGCCATGGTCACTGGCAATTGTAAGCAGTGTGCCCTGCACACGGCGAACCGTTTCCAGGGCTTTTTGTATTTTAAGCTTAAAGGAAAAGTAGTTGATTGGCTTTAGTATATAATCAAGGGCGTCCACTTCGTAGCCAGCGATAGCATACTGTGCCAGATTGGTCACAAACAAAAGCACAATGGATTGGTTTCTTTCCCTGAGGGCCCGGCTTGCCTCAATGCCATTGCGCCCCGGCATATCAATATCCATAAACACAATATCAAAGGCATGGATGTCGCTTTTCAGAAACGCCTCTGCATCCGGGAATTGCTCCCACTGCATGGCGGTGCCGGTTTCCTCTGCATACTGGTGCAAGCACCCTTCCAGAAGGCTGGCCGCCGTTGACTCATCATCAACAATCGCAATCTTAACCACCATGTTCCTCCTCGTATGCTTCTTGCGCATTGCCTTTTTAATCGTCTGTAAAAACTGCCATTTTGTGCGCGAGCACAAATCAATTTTCACCTTTTTATCATTATAACCATCAAATCACCTAAATGCAATTTAAAAAGCGTCGCATCCCAAATCCAGTGATAGGGCGCTCTGTTTAAAAGAAAATTCCCAACCACTGGGAAAATAAGTGATTGGGAACCTTCTATGATGAGAGTACTGTTGTTCAGAGAAGCGTTAAATCGGTGCTTTTTCTTGCTGCGACAGATTGTCAGGCCAGCCATGGCAGCGGCGCTGCACAGGACGAGCACAGCCAGCATGACCAGCGGGAAGGAATCGCCGTCTGGGGGATGGGCGCAGCCGGGACAGCGGTGGCCTTAGATGCATAAACCCCATTGACATTTTTTATTTAAGTTTCTCCCTCCTCCAGATGATCCATGATGCGCCAGTAATAATCGCTGACAGCGTCCTCGGCATAGTCCCGCGCGTCATTCTCGCAATCCTGCGTATAGTAGCCGCAAAAATCTGTGCTGCCATCCTTGTAACTGGTAAACTCGTCTGCGTAGGTATAGGCCTTGCGGAAGATGCGCAGATTTTTGCTGTTTTCATCGGCGCCGTTCAGAGCTTCCACCAGGCGGTATTGATAACTGTGGTATGCCTCGTGGCAAATCGTGTCCAGGACTTCCCAGGGGGAATCATACAAAAGGCTGTCTGCCGAAACGATGATTTCATGGGTCTTGTCTGTGTAGTATCCCAGGATGTCGGCATCCAGATTGGCAACGCCGACGTTCAGCTCATTGGGCAGGCCCAGGTACCGCTGCTCGATGTTTGCCACCGCCTGCAAAACATCCAGCCGTTCCTGTGCGGAAAGTTTCTCCCACTCGTCTTCCTGCAGCAATAAGATGGTATCCATATTGTTGGCGATGGTCTGCTCGCTCAGGTTGTTTTTGTGGCCGGCCGTACGTCCGATTTCAGCAGAGATGAGCCAAACAGGACGCTTGCGCCGGAAACCCCCATAATCAAAGCAAGGCTCATGCCCACGATTTTTTTAGACATGAACGCGACCAATCCCAGCCGCTTGCAAAGAATTTTTAACGCATACTTTCTGCTTCTCATCCTGCGGCACAGCACCAATGCGGCATACAACAGCGAAAGGATGCCCGCCGCCACCAGGCAAATTTTAATAAGCCGCGGATAGATGGGCCAGTAGGTAAGTACGGTGTACGCGCCATATCCCAGCACCAGGTCGAGAAAGACGCCCATGCCATTGCGGTTGTTCTGCATCTGGAACAAAATTCCGACCGCGCTGAAGACAAGCACGAATCCAAGCAGAATAAGCTTCGACTCGGTTAGGGTGTGCTGAGGAACACACCGGAACAGCAGGCTTCTATACCAGATCCACGCTAATGCCAGCCAGAAAATGTGCTCCGTGATAAATTCAGTTTTTCCTTGCGTGTTGTTATTTCGCACAGTGTATTTTTTCCCCCCTTCGCTGATTCTGATATAAGTATAGCATAGTTTAGAGTTGCCGTCCCCTGGGGGGGGAGATAAAAACAGGCCCACAGTTTTTCACTGCAAGCCTTGCCATGCGGCACCTTTCCTCCTTTCGCTTATGCCAAACTGCCTAAGATCTGCTTGACTTCTATAATTGGGAGGTACTTTTCCCCCAGCCCGCAGGCGTGCATTTTTTCCATAAGCCGGTACAGGGTTTTTATCCGTTCTTCCGGGAGGCTGCCGTCGCACCTATACTCGATAGAGATCTGGTTCACGTCGCTGATCAGGCCGTAATTCAAAAAATACGCTTTCAGGTCCGAGGCAGAGATCTGCTGCAGATGGTTGCTAACGTACTTCTGGTAGTAGGCGCCGGTGTTGCCATCTTCCAGGCCGTTTTCCTGCAGGTAGCGGGCTATACCGTCTTCCATCTGTTGCTGCTCACCTTGCGAGGCCGCATAGACGCCCCGATTTGCCAGATAGTCCAGAATGTACTCGATCATGCTTTTGTCTCTCCCTTCTCATACATTTTTGCCAAAATGTTTTGGGCCTCTTTCATTGCCTCGACACGCTCCGCCGGGTCTTTGGAGAGGGTCCTGTCCAGGCAATCCTGCAGCGCTTCGTAGCCCTTCTCCCCTGCCAGGGCATCCACCTTTTCCTGCAATGCTTGCAGGTTGCCGCCATAGTACGCCTCTTTTAAGGTATCCTGTCCGACAATGTCCTCCAGCTGGCTGCACAGTTCAGTGGCGTGGGCGTAGATTTGCTGACGCTCCGCGGCTTCGCCTTTTTCCTTGCTGAGTTCCGTCAACTGCTGGTTGGTGTATAAGGTGGTAAGGCCCTCGTTTAGACCGCGGCCTTTGGTAGTAAAGTTGTAGTTTTCCCCGGTCTCGTCCGAGTGGAACCAGCTGGAGCTCCGCGTGCCCACCGTCTGATATACAGTATACCCCTTTTTGTCAGGTTCGGGGACAAGCATTTCGCGGTTTTTGCTGGCGAAATGGTTTGTCTCGTGCTTGGTGGTCCGCTCCATCTGTTGCTGGTCCATGGCCGACACCTCAATGCTGGATCGGCCTTTATAAAGCAGGTAGCCGCCGTTTCGGCCCCGGTTGGGGTCGCTTTCGATGGCCCGGGGCTTATCTGAGCCGCCCGCCACCCTGGCCCGGTCTTCCTCCGACATATACTTGCCGTTGAGTGCCAAGATCTGCTCGATCGATTGTTGATGGTACGATTCAACGTCCTTTTGTGTCTGTTCCAGGCTGGCGGGTGTTTCCAGGATCTGGCTTTTTCCATGGGGCACTTCATGCGATTGGGTAGTTATTTCGCGAGGGGATACTGACACATTTTCTATTCCTCTACCACCGCCTGTCTCCGTAGGGCCTGTCGGGCTGCCCTCGCCCCTGGCGCCTATCCCTTCCACAGGGCCGGTGCCTTCCAGGGTGCCGGAATCCTCCACCGAGGATGAGGTCTCTGCAGAAGATGCGCTTTCTGTCTCGTTTCCGCTTTCCTGGCCGGAACCGCCAACCTCCTTGCCGTCGTCGTCACCGCCGCCAATTTCACTCATGTTCTTCCCTCCTTTTCAAATATTTCGCGTATGAATTTACGATGATTCGTTTTTCCTGTAAAGATGACCTGCCGTAGGTATCCAGAATTTTGCCCAGCAGGCAGATCTTTGTGGCATCCGATGCTGTAACGTTCAGATCGCGCAGCATGTTGGTGATGTTCCTTTCCAGCAAAGCTACATTGTAAGGTTCGGCCTGTATTTTGGATACATGAAAGGCGATTCGGGTACTGTCCATACCCGCCAGCATGCTTTTAACCGCATTGCGGCGGCATCGGAAGCGGGTTGTACAGATATGACAGGCTGAATGAAGTTCCTGTTCCCCCGCCGGGGCCGTGACCTGCGCATGCTGCACGCCGTGCTGCCCCCGGATGGCAACTACGCACTCGCCCGGCCGGAATTCCGCCAGCTTTTTCAGTTGGAAATCAGACAGATTGGCCGATGCGCCAACCGTTTTCCTGTCCTCACTATCCGTAAGGGCGTGCAGGATCTTTACGGAGGTATTCGCCATGACTGCCTCGGACAGCAGGCTTGCCCTCTGGTCGCTCAGAAGTAAGCCTGTACCCGAACTCCTGATCTCTGCCAGCATCTTATCGAAATACTCGTTGCTCAACGCGCGGCCATTTTCTTCGGACAGGGTGCGCTTGAAAACATTGTGTGCTTCTTCCACCACGATGACCCGGTTCAGCTGGCTGCTTTCTGGCTGGCGCGAAAGGTAGCTGTGGAATTTGTACAGCAGGATATTCATAATAAACGAGGCAGATTATGGGGAGAAATCGGCCAGTTCTATGACGCAGGGTGCCGCCAGGATCTCTGCCGCCTGCAGCCCCTTGGCATTGCTGAACAGGCTTCCCATAGCACCCGAGTACATGGTTTCGGTGCGGAGCGTTAATGCTGCAGTCAGGTTTTGCCGCACTTCTGGACCGTACCTTGCATGGGCGGCAATGTAGCTGTCTACGTTGTCCAGTACATTTTTAAAGGTCGGGAAGGGCCTGTGTTCCTCGGTGTAAGAAAGTCCTCTCTCCCGTATGGAAGCAGAAAATTTTTGTTGACGCCTCCCACGATTGAAATCGTGGGCTTGCCCGACCTTCATTTTGTCAATACAATGCCGCTGCGGCCGTTAGGTGAGATTTTAGATTGCCAAGAGAAAAGCGGAGAAGCTGTTTTATAGCCTCTCCGCTTTTCTAGTTAATAATCAAGTAAAATTCTTGCTCTACGCTGTACTTCTCGCTCAATCATAGCCAATCGATTTGTAGGCAAGTTATAGCGACTCGCTCTTCTGTCGAAACTGAAGTTTAGAAGTTGTCTGAGCATTTTGTGGTGACGCAGCTGCATCACCTTGCGTGCCTCATCTAAGAAATCATCATAAGCCACGGGAACGAGTGTCTCAACATACTCATGGAACGCAGTTTCGTTATTCCACAAGTCTAAACCACCTAAGCTAAACAGCGAATTGCCATGATCAAACAATGGCGCAGGTTTTTCTATCTGGTTGGTTACGTTATTTACGAGAACTCCAAAATTGCCTAGGTGTCTGTCTACATTGCAGATTAGAGCATCGAATATTATCATATCATCGAGAGCATCTACAAAAGATTGTCCCAAAGTCTGATAGTACTCTCTGATAGCCTCCATATTCCCTTTGCGAATAAGCTGACCGATGGGCATATAGGAATAATCTTTACTGGTAAATAGCTCACACTTAGAGCAAAGTGATTTTTTCAAGTCCTTTGTGAGCGTATATCGGATAGCGTTAATTCCCATAGCCTTAGCTATCTGATAAGCATACAGCTCGGAATATGGCTCAAATCCTGTGTTTGAGAATCCTGACGTGCCGCCCTTGTACAGATAAATCTTTCCGTTAATTCTCCGCCAACATTTCGGAAGCATTCCGTTGGTAGAAAACTCGGGGCTACTAAAAAGAGATGATCTAACACTGCTGCCATAGCCCGTAAAAGCAATGGATGCAAGAATCGTACTGAATCGATTATCGTACAAATTGACTTTGGCAAACGAACTTTCGTTATCGGCTGAATCAACCCAATAGCAATCGTTCAGCGATAATCCCTTGCATACTGCAATTATTCCGAGTGGTCTGTTTGCGGAGAGACCTGTTTTAGATAGCAACGCATCAACATACGCACGATTTTTTGGAATAACACGATGCTTTAGCCAACTTTCTAATCCACCATTAGAAACCGTAAGATTCAGCGGAAAAAAGGCATCGTTTTCCTCGTATATCTTTTCAATCTGCAGATTCGAGTTACTGCTGTTCATATCGGCGGAAAAAATTAGCAAAGGTTTATCGAATTCCTTAACGATATAGCGCATTGTATTGCCTCCTTTCCTTTTTCTATATTATAACTCAATTTTTGCTATACGTCCACAGAAATGCTGAACACAATGCCAATTACACCGCGTATGACAGTCTTCAGAGCCTGATAATAAGTGTTTGGCATTTTCCATTTACAGAGAAACACCCTAAATTTGCAGGTGAAAAGTACTTGCATTTCTTTCCGTATCAACTATACTAAAAGTTATATAACTTGCAAAGGAATGCAAACAATATGAAAGTAAAACAATTTATTAAGCAAGAAACTGTCCTTTCAGTAGCAATTGTACTTGCAGCCATTTCTGCAGTTTTTGTTCCTCCTGATGCCGGATACATTAGTTATATCGATCTACGTACTCTTGCCATTCTTTTTTCTCTCATGACCGTTATGGCTGGACTGCGACGGCAAGGTGTTTTTGACCGTTTGGGACGAGCTCTTTTAGGCCAAACTAATAGCACATTGCAGCTTGTTCTTGTTTTGGTTGGTCTTTGCTTCTTTGGAAGCATGCTTATCACTAACGATGTTTCTCTTTTGACCTTTGTCCCATTCTCTTTTGTCGTTATGAGTGGTCTTGATTCTGATGTTCGGCGTTCGCTTACTGTTCCTATCGTTTGTATGCAAACCATTGCTGCAAATCTAGGCAGTATGCTAACTCCGATTGGCAATCCCCAGAACCTGTATCTCTACAGCAAGAGTGGGATGAAAATCTCTGATTTTCTTATGCTCATGCTCCCATATAACGTTGCAGCATTGATTTTTCTAACAATCCGGGCTACGGTTATCTGCCATCACAACAGTACATCTGTTTGTAGTACCAATCTTATAAAACGAATGCCAGCACAAGCAAATCAGAAAATCATTCTGTTGGATGTTATCCTGTTTATTGTCTGCTTGCTTGTTGTTGTTCGAGTACTTCCATATGGTATTGCTTTTGCTATTGTATTGATTTGTACTCTGTGCGCCGACCGCACTACGCTACGAGACGTAGACTACTCGTTGCTACTAACGTTTGTTGCATTTTTTGTTTTTATAGGTAATCTTGGTCGAATTCCTGCTTTTTCCAATTGGCTGCAATCTATTCTCGCTGGACGGGAAGTTATAGTAGCAGTCCTAGCGTCGCAGGTCACCAGCAATGTTCCTGCTGCCTTGCTCTTGTCAGGGTTCACTGTCAAAACCGATGCGCTCATCATTGGTACAAACCTTGGTGGTCTTGGCACTCTGATTGCCTCAATGGCAAGCCTGATTTCCTACCGACAGATTGCACGAGAGGTGCCGGAAGATAAAAGTCGGTATTTCAAGCTTTTCTCCGCTTCCAACCTGATTTTTCTCGCCATTCTACTCGCGGAATGGTGGATAATCAGACAATAAATAAGAAATGCTCACTCTTTCTGAACCAGAATAGGGTGAACATTTCTTTGGACGCAACTATTTTTTCTTTTTAAGCTTCTCTTTGATCGGACTCCAGTACATAGCTGTTTTTTGCTTGAGTTGATCAGAGCTAAGCAATTCCTCGAGAAATGAAATATTTAAGCCTTCCTCAGCGATAAAGTACAGTAGTCCCTTATCTTCTTCCGAATACACTGAAAGAAGTCTGGCGCTGTACCACTTTTTGAGCTGAGCCAAACGCTTTTTCTCATCTTTCTGGAGAAGTGCCTCACGAACAATCAGCATTTGGTACAGCTTATCGCCATCAGAAGTTTTTGCAGAGATTAGCTGTTGAAGCAATTCTTCCTCTTTAGTCTTTTGCTGCGCTCCAAGAGGAAACATTCGCTTAAAGTATTCTGCAGATCGCTCTTCGCGTTCTTCTTTGGAAGTAAACGAAAACCAGTTAGAAATCCCTGCCATAATGTCTCCTCATACTTACCGAACAATAATTATGCTAAAACAGTTAACAAATCCTCGAAGGAATGCATATTATAGTCCCCTGCACCTTTTTTGCTTGCGTCCCCAACACAGGCAACCTTCATACCGCCAGCGTGCCCAGCTTCTGCACCACTAATAGCATCCTCAACAACGAGACAATCAATCGGAGCAACATGAAGCCTTTCAGCAGCGGTTAAGAACACTTCTGGATCCGGTTTGGAGTGCTGAATGCAGTTGCCATCAACAACAACATCGAAGAAATGATCTAACCCTATACGCTCCAGAATAAAAGGCGTGTTCTTGCTGGAAGAGCCAATTGCAAGAAGATAACCACGTTGACGCAAAATAGTCAGAACGTCCTTAGTTCGGTCATCCAGATTTTTCTCTGACATATTCTTTAAAAGTTCACGGTAAAGGTCGTTCTTCTTTGTAGCAAAGGCCTCTTTTTCTTCTGGCGTGTATTTTTGCGGTGCATTCTCCAGTATAATTTCGAGGCTGGCCATTCGGCTGACGCCGCGAAGTCTGTTGTTAACGGTTCTATCAAACGGAACGTCGATTGAATCAGCCAATGCTTTCCACGCCTGGTAATGATATTCATCTGTGAAGCAGATAACACCGTCTAAGTCGAAAATGATAGCTTTGAACTTCATGGTTTTCCCCACTTATTCTCAGATATCACTTGACCTTGCTCATGGATTATAGTTCATCAAATCTGAAATTATCCAGTTCGTCATTTAAAAATTTCGCGACAATCATCAAAGCAACGCCTTCTGCCATAGGACTTTCAGATTTTGTGTCCAAATGGATAGAAATGTTTTCACCGTTTAATGTGGGGCGGCTTTGCATCTTAGAGATGATTGTATCTAGCCAAGGCTCAAGATATACAGCGAGAGGGCCACCAATGACAATATCAATGTCAAAGCTCATGCTTACCGTACTAAGGCCGTCTGCGAAATATGTCAGATATTCGTCCCACTTAGCAATGGCATCTGGGTCTTCATTATTGACTTTTTCAAAGAAGCCATCTAAATCGGTTTCATCGAGTCCGGTCAAGGCATTGAGGGCATTATAAGCAGACCAGCAACCGCACGCACCGCAGAAACACTTTCTGCCCGATGGATTTAATGTGATATGTCCGAACGCACCAGCTCTGCCAGCCCGGCCATGATAAATCTCATTATTGAGAATGATGGAACCGGCAACACCATTGTTGGTGACGATTACATATACGGCATCTTTAAGTTCTTTAGAACGCCAAACGGTTCCAAAACCAGCGGCATTAGCTCCATATTCGACATAAACCGGATAAGAGAAATGCTTCTGAATCTCTGCAATGGATAAATTCTTTACCCCCAGAACAGTGGAGCGAATAACATAATCCCTATTTGCAGAAACTTCACCGGGGAACGCAATGCCAACACCAAGAAGGCGGTGGATAGCATCGTTTGTTTTTGCAATCGTCCGAATGTGTAGGTTCAACTGTTCCCAGTATTTCGGAGTGTTCTCAAAAACAATGCGCTTTACTTCCCCATAGATGGTATCCCCATGAAGATTGATTACTCGGATATCAACGTGATGCCGCCTGACTTCTATGCCCACCACATGATATGTGTTGTAGCAAAATTCAATCAAGTGCGGACGTCTGCCACCGGATGATTCCTGTTCGGACCCTTCTTGTAGTAAACCCTTCGCCATAAATTCTTGTATGTTTTGGGTTATAGTCGGTCCACTGAGTTTGAGCCTTTTTTTGATGTCAGCTTGTGTTAAGGCACCTTCATCAAAAAGGAGGCGCAGCATGTTGATACGGTTATACGAGCGGATATCTTTGTTGCCGAGTCTTATTTCTGCTACAGTTGGCATCAAGAAAACACCGTCCTACTGAATAATTTAATTACATTGTATCATAGAGTTTGATGAATTTCAATTTGAGTAAGGTCTCGTGATAAATATTATTTGGATTTTATCGATATACGTTGTAGTAATTCTTGCAAATGCCATTTTGAATTTCCCTGTGTCTGTTTACAAAATAGAGAATATAGTCTGCAAGAACCATTGCTTCGTTAAGGATATAGAAGTACACGGCAGCATCAACGCTGACGAACAGCTTGTTCAGAATGCCAAACACATACGCAAGAACAATAAAGCTCATAAACAGGAGATTTTTTCCCTTGGTGGATTTGCTTTTGAAGCTGTTGTACAGGTTGATTGGCCATGCAACGCCGAAACAGACAATCATTAAAACTTCAAGAATCGACATGTATGAGCCCTCTTTAAAGTTTAGTATCCCAAAGACCAGCGAAAGGATCTACTGGGCTAGTCCCTTTGAAGTCACTACGTCCCATTAGCTTTTCGACCATGGCACGGACTGTATACTCGTTGCAGGTATATGCGTTGATATAGGTTTTAACCATGGGAACGTCAACAAGGTGATAAGGATTAGAGAAACTCAGGAAAAGATAAGGCAAGTCATGTACATACTTCGGAGAAGACTCGCCGAGGAAGTCATCCCAGGTGATACGAATCGTTGTCTGATTACTACCAACTTTCATATTCGCAAAGTAGATGACCAAATCGGTTTCTTTCTTGAAATCGGATAAGCTGAAATCGACATCAGGATACTTTCCGTCTTTGAAGTAGCTGACAGTAAATCCTTCTTTTTCAAGCAGCTGTTTGAAAAGTTCGATTTCTGGCAGCCAGCCACTTTCAGGCAGTCGCTCATTTGTAATCTGAATCAGCTTGATTTTCGGTGTCTTTGCGGGATCCAACGGCAGAAGCGGCTGCTTATTTTTTACCAGCGTAATACTGCGGTCTGCGGCTCTTTCCGCAATGGCAATATGTTCTTTGCAACGCAGGCAGTCGAGTGCAGAGTCATCAGGCACAGGAGCCTTGTCGTGAAGGTGGATGCTTGCTTTCAGGGCAAGAATGCGAGTGACGGCTTCATCTAAACGCTCTTGGCTAAGCAGTCCATTCTGCAGACCATCCAGCATATACCCAACATCTTCCTTTTGGTTGATGGTGAACAGGAACATATCTGCGCCATGTTCAATTGCCGTAGGAACAGCCTTCGCTCGATCCATGCTGCAAGTAAAACCAACCATTTGAGTAGCATCAGTTACAATCAGACCATTGAACCCCATCTGTTTACGAAGAACGCCCTGCATGAGTTCTTTGCTAAGGCTGCCAGGCAGAATGTCTTCATCTTTGATGTCAGGATTCACTTCTCTTGCGAGTGCAGGCTGACGAATATGGGCACACATTACAGTAGGCGCACCAAAGTCAATCAGTTCCTGATAAACGCGGCCATAGGTTTTGTGCCACTCCTCTGCAGACAAGCTGTTGATACTGCTCATCAAGTGCTGGTCACGATAGTCGACACCATCACCAGGAAAATGCTTAATGGTAGTAACCACTTCATGCTCGGCGCAGGCTTTCATGTATCCCTTTGCCATCTTGATGATACGATCCGGATTGCTTCCGTAGGTACGAACATTCGTAATGGGGTTTTCCGGGTTCATATCAATATCTATGATAGGCTCAAAGGTCCAGTTGACGCCGCCGGCACCGCCCTCACGGCATGCAACCGTCGCGAGTTCATATGCCGTCTGCGGATCATCTGTTGCCGCGCATCCCATTGGGCTGGACACGTAGGTACCATCAGTCAAACCGCCGTTGCCTCCGGAGCCGCCACGTTCAAGGTTACATGCAACCAAAAGTGGAATTTTAGCTTTTGCTTGAAGACGTTTGGAAAATTCATGCATTTTCTTGCCAGGAAAAGGACGGTACATAACACCGCCCGGCTCAATGAAGTCAAAAAGCGATTCTGGTTCTGATCCGGGGCGATCCCAGAGGATTTCACAGAACAGCTGTCCAACCTTTGCTTTATCGTCCATGCCAGCGAGGGTATTCTTTACCCATTCGCACCCTTTATCATCCAGATAAAAGGGCTTTTCTTTCAAATTAATCATATTTTATCCACCGCTCAATCTTTATTGCGCATACGGTCATAAATACGCTCGCTGTAAACGTCCAGAATAACAGCGACGAGGATAATGACACCCTTGGAGACCATCTGCCAGTAACTGGATACCTTCAGCAGGTTCAGACCATTGCTGATGAGACCGATAACCAAACAGCCAAAGAGTGTACCGACAACCGTGCCGGAACCACCGCCCATAGGAGTGCCGCCAATAACAACAGCTGCAATGATATCCATAACGGTATCGCCACCCAGAGTGGTCTGAGCACTTGCAATTCGGCCGCAGGAAACAAGTGCCATGATTGCAATCGTGAAGCCGAGCAGTGCGCTGACATATACACGAGTCTTGTTAACATCAATACCAGAAACACGTGCTGCTTCAGGGTTGCCGCCTACTGCGATGACATTGCGGCCGAACTGAGTGCGGCTGAAGATAATATGGCCAATTACGATGAATACGAGCATCAGTAAAACAGAGAACGGAATTGGACCAATATAACCTTGTCCCATATAAATGATACCTTCGTTCAGGTTGCTGATGGGAGAGCCATTGGAAAGAAGCATCAGGACGCCTCTGAATACCTGCTGCATGGCCAGAGTGACCAGGAAAGGAGGCAGGTTGAACTTGTTTTCGATAACTGCGTTAAAACTGCTGCAGATAACAGCAATGACAGCACAGAGAATGAGAATGCAAATGAACGGCATGCCGGTCTGGCTGAGCAGGCCGCTGATGATGCCAATCATGCACATCATATATCCAGCAGAAAGGTCAACACTGTCCGATGCAAGCAAGAAAGTATACCCGACACCAATGATGCCGTTTGCGGCGATCTGACGTGCCAAGCTGACCATGTTGCTGCTGGTCAGGAATGTATCAGTTGCAACAGACAGTAAAATGAAGAAAATCAAAACCAACAGCAATGCACGGTTTTTAAGGAAGAAAATCAATACATTGTCTTTCGAAATTTTCTTCTTTGCTTTTGTTTCCATAGCTTTCATACCTCCGGTTTCTGAGCCGTTGTTAAGCCAAACATCTCGCTCATGACCTGCTCGGCTGTTACCGTGTCGCGTTCGTGCTCAGCAACAATTCTGCCTTCTCGAACCACAACCATCCTGTCGCTCATCCCCATTACTTCTGGCAAGTCGCTGGATATCAGGATGATTGCCATTCCTTCTTTGGCAAGCATATTACAGTAATCGTAAATTTCACTCTTGGCACCTACGTCAACACCACGTGTGGGTTCGTCCATGATGAGAACCTTAGGATTGGTCAGAAGCGCACGTCCAATCATGACCTTCTGCTGATTGCCACCGGACAGTGACCAAATCGGCATTTCTCGACCAGCCGTCTTGACGTGCAGTTCTCGAATCATTTTGTCGGTGTCCTCATTTTCGCGGTTGGTATTGATAATTCCAGCCTTGCAAATACGGTAGAAATAAGAGAGCGTCATATTAAGCTGGACATTCATCTTCTTGACAACGCCCTGACGCAGACGATCTTCCGTAACCATCGCAATGCCGTGATTCAGTCCTTCGCGAGGAGAACGGTTTACAACCTTTTTGCCTTCCACGTAGATTTCTCCGCTATCAGCAGGTGCAATACCATAAATACCCTGCATGATTTCTGTTCGGCCTGCTCCAACCAGTCCAGCAAAGCCAAGAACCTCCCCCGCACGCACCTGAAAATTGATGTCTTCAAACACGCCCTGCTTATTAAGATGTTTAACATCAAGCAAAACTTCGCCTTTTGGGATATCTTCCTTAGGATACAGGTTTTCAACCTTTCTTCCGGCGATGCCGTTAATCAGATCGTCCATAGTAATGTCTTTGACAACGTGCTGACCAACCATATGGCCATCACGGAAGATTGTCACACGATCCGCAAGATCGAAGACTTCCTCAAGTTTGTGACTAATAAACAATACCGCAACGCCGTTGGATGTCAGTTTGCGGATGATTTTATAAAGAACCTTTACCTCTTTATCTGACAAGGCACTGGTTGGTTCGTCCATGATAACGATACGAGAACCATAGGAGATAGCACGAGCAATCTCGACCATCTGCATCTGCGCTGTGCTCAGGTTTTTAACAGATTCCTTAGGGTCGACTTCAATGCCGTATTCGTCGAACAGCTCTTTTGTTCTTGCTTCACAGAGATGCGGCAAATAGATCCCGCACTTGGAAAACATGTTGACTCGACCAATCCATACATTCTCTGCAACTGTCATACTGGGGACAAGACACAGTTCCTGATGGATCATTGAGATGCCTTTAGAAAGGGCATCGCTCGGACTTTTAGGTGAATAAGACTTCCCATCGAGTTTCATATCACCGCTCGAAGGAGGAAAGCTACCGAGCAGGATATTCATCATCGTGGATTTTCCTGCTCCGTTCTCCCCTGCCAGTGCAAGTACTTCACCCTCGCGCAAATCAAAACTTACTTCGGTAAGAGCATGTGTTGAGTAGAAATTCTTGCTTACGTGATTAACCTCTAACACTACTTTCATCTTTTTCCGCCTTTTATAAAATGCTGGAGAGGTTTTACTCTCTCCAGCTTGATAATCACTTCACAGGGTAATTATTCATCGGGGGTCATACCGTTTTCTTCCATGACAGCTTTGTAGGTGTCAGGAGTAACGAGCTGGTAGTAGCCAGCAACGGAATTCTTCTTATCTACGGTCTCACCGTCCATTGCTTCCTGGACATAGTCGGCAGAAGAAACGGCGAGCTGTTTCATTGCCATCAGCACGGTAGCATCGAGTTCGCCACTCTTCAGGTAAGTCTGACCGGTGGAAGAGCAGTCAATGGAAACTACAACGTAGTCATCAATATTCTCACCCTTGGCCTTGATGGCGTTGATGATGCCGGATGCCTGTTCGTCACTCTGGGTGACAAAGCAGTTAATGTTGTCATACGCCATCAGCATATCACTTGTGATATCATAGGCCTTCTGAACATCGAATTCAGCATACTGGCTGGCAACTAGGTTGACGCGATCCTTATACTCGCCATTCAGGCAGCTATCTTCAAAGCCCTGATAGCGCTGCTCAACAGAAGAAGAACCAGACTGGCCGTAGATGAAGGCGACATTCAGCGTCAAATTCGGATCTGCTTCCAGCAAACTATTGAGGTAATTACCCTGAGCCTCGCCTGCTTCATGATGGTCACCAGCAACGTAAGTGTAGTAAGAGTCTTCACTTGCGTTAATAGAACGCCCAGCGATGATGACTGGGATACCTGCTGCACCAAGTTCCTCAATAGCGGCAGCAGAACCTTCGGTATCGCAACCCATGATGACTACGGCATCGCAGCCCATGTTCATCAGAGATTCCATGTTGTTCAACTCAGTGCTGACATCGCCGTTCGCATTGACCAGAACAGGCTCCCACCCTCTTTCGAGGGCAACACTTTCGAAATAGTCAGCCATTGTCTTCATGGTAGAATCCATGGAGTTCAGGGAATAGCCGATAAGAGGAGTATCTTCGCTTGTTTCTGCTGCACTCGATGCTTCAGTAGTAGTAGCACCGCTACTTGCAGTTGTAGAGGAAGCAGAACTTCCGCATGCGGCCAATGTGCAGGCGGCGGTAGCAATGCAGGCAGCATTGACCAGATTGCGCTTCATGTTCTTGATTTTCATTGTTTTCTCCTTTTGTTTGTTTCGTAAGTAGAGGTTGACAGACGACGTTAAAACTTTTGTAAACGGCCTTTTGCAAACCGGCTTTGCAAAACTAATTTATCATTAGTTTTTGTCGATGTCAATGGCTTTTTGTGCATTTTGTCGATATGCTGTGCCTTGAAACTTAGATTTGTGCAAGCGCGATACTTTTCTCTGCCGTTTTGCAAAAGTTTAAGATGACTCGTTCTTTTTATATGGTTTCCGCCAGAGCACCTCAAAGAACACAAAAAAGTTTGGCTTCTGATAAGTGTCTGGAATTGACAGAAACCAAACTGGACGAAAAGCTAATTATGTGGCACTAAACCAAAAAAGTAATAGGCACCGGCCTTACAGCCGATGCCCATCACGGAAGGAAATAGAGTGGTGTATATTAAGAAAGGGAATGTCTCAAATTACTGGTTCGCAGCATAATCGGTCCACAGTGCTGCAAAACGGTTCAGAAGCTCCGTACGATCAATCTCGCCAGCCAGATACAGGCTCCAGACCTCTCCGATGCCGGTACGAACGGTCTCGGGAACGTAAGCCTGCAGAGAAGTAGCACTCTTGCCCTCAGCCATCAGCTTGGAAACCTGAGCGCTCAGGCAACCAACGCGCTCGTCGGTTGCATCAGCCTTGGTGCAAACAGGCAGGCTGCCGGTCTTATCCATGTACCAGTTGGTAGCAGCTTCGCTGGTAGCCATCCACAGAACCAATTCCTTGGCCTCTTCAGGATGCTTGGAGGTCTTGCTGACGCAGATATTGATCAGGTCGGTAGAGAGCTTGTTTCGGGAAGCATCGTTGGTCAGAGGCACGTAGGACTGAACAACGTAGTCCTCCATTGCAGGGTTGATGTTACGGATGTTGGACAGCTCCCAGGAGCCTTCGTCCGTAATCATAGCAGCCTTCTCAGTGAAGAAGTCATTACGAGCAGTCTGCTTATCCGTGGTCAGAGCATCGGCATTGCCGTACTTCATGGTCAGATCATAGAAGTCAACCATGGAGTTCCAGTCGGGATCGTTAACGATGTCCATGTCCTTGCCAGCCTTCAGATCCTCCACATACTGGAACGGCTCGTCCTTGATCATAGCGGGAACCATGCCGTAGTGATAGGTCAGAGTCAGCTTGTCTTCCTTGTAGTGGTTGACGAACGGCTGAATGCCAGCAGCCTCCAGATCCTCGCAGAGCTTGGTCAGCTCATCGAAAGTGGTGGGAGTCGTAGTCCAGCCAACCTGATTCAGGTAGTTCATATTGTACAGGATGCCATAGCCCTCAGTAGTCAGCGGCACATGGTAGAATTCACCTTCATAGTAGCCAGCATCAATGGCGGAGTCAGGGATGCCGCCCTCCTTCAGGGGTTCAACCAGATCGTCCACGTTCAGCAGATGCGGAGCCCACTGGACGGTGCTCTCACCATAGTTGACGTCGAAAACATCAGGAAGCTCGTCAGCGGCCAGCTTGCTCTTCAGCAGATCAGAGCCGGTAGAGCTGCTGGTCAGCTCCCATTCCAGCGTCACGTTGGGATGCTCAGCCTCATAAGCCGCGGTGAGTTCATCAATGTGATCAGCCCACTGGCCAAGAGACATCATGCAATGCAGGGTAATCTTTTCGCCAGAGTCAGCAGCGGTAGACGCAGTCTCCGTGCTGGTCGTGGTATTTGCCGCATTGTCGCTTGAAGCAGCCGCACTACCGCCGCAAGCAGCCAGCGACATCATCATGCCGCCTGCCATAAGTAAAGAAATTGCCTTTTTCATGTTGTCCTCCCTATAGTTTTTATTATATTACAGGCCGGATGGCCTCGCAACCAAAATTTTTTCGGGCATCAGCCCTTCACTGCGCCAGCAGAGATGCCTTCAAGAACGTTCTTCTGCAGCAGAGTAAATACAATGAGCATAGGAATCAAAGAAAGTGTAAGCGCTGCCAGAGCGGTGTCCCACGCGTAGAACGCTTCATTAAACAGCGTCTGCATAGACAGCTGAATCGTGCGCAGCGCCGGGCGAGTCAACATCATCTGCGTCATCAGATAATCGTTCCAGTACCAGAAGATGTTGATAATGGAGAAGGTCATAACTGCCGGCTTAATCAGCGGGAACACGACACGCCAGAACAGTATAAACGAGCTGCAGCCGTCAATGATTGCGGCTTCCTCAATTTCCAGAGGCACGGATTTGGTAGCACCAAAGACGAGGAAAATACTGATTGGCAAGCTGAACGCCCAGAAGCAAACCGCCAAGCCCCAGATGCTGTTCATCAGATGCATGGCCTTGGCGACTTTAGCAAACGGAATCATCACCGCCTGGAAGGGAATCGCCATAGAACCGATCATAAGCAGATAGATAGGCTTCGTGAACTTGTTATAATGACGAGCAAACCAGTAGCCTGCCATGGAGCCGAAAATGATCGGGCCAACGGTTGACAGAATGGTAACCGCCGTAGTGTTGAACAACGCGCGGCCGAACTTCAGCCGAGTCCAGGCAGTGGTATAGTTATCAAGGCTGAAGTGCTTCGGGAGTGCAAAGCCATCTGCTGCGATTTCGCTCAACGGCTTGAACGAGTTAACAACGATGAAGTAAAACGGACTAAGGATAAAAATCAGTGCAATAGCAAGGAGAATCCAAGTCACCGTCTTATTCAGTTTACTGCGTGTATACATTAAGACTGAACCTCCTTACGGCTTGTGATAGCAACCTGAAGCAGAGTAATACCAATAACGATAAGCGCCATGATGATTGCTTTTGCGGAGCCATAGCCGAGCTGATTTTCGGAGAACGCCGTTGTGTATACGTTCATTGTGATAGCCTCAGAAGAGCGATACGGTCCACCACCGGTCAGTGCTAGGTTGACATCGTAGACTTTGAACGAGTTCAAAAGAGATAGGAACAAGCATTCGGTAATGCTGGGCATCAGCAGTGGCAGAACAATTTTGGTCAGTTGCTGCCGTGCAGTGGCACCATCGATGATTGCTGCTTCCAGATAGTCGCTTGGAATGGTGGTAAGGCCAGCAACATAAATGATCATCATGTAGCCGGCCATGCCCCAGATTTGGACGATAGCCAAACCCCAGAAGGCTGTGGAGGGCGTTCCCAGCCAGTTCAAATTGAAAATACCCCAACCAAGCTTCTCACCCAGGAGCGGGAAAATGTTCAGGAAAATGAACTGCCAGACAAAGCCAAGAATGACACCGCCAATCAGACGGGGAAGGTAAAAGGCCGCACGCATAAAATTGCGGAACGGCACCTTCTTTGCCAGACCATATGCTAGCCAGAAGCCTATCAGGTTACTGAACACCACAACCACCAGAGTGTTCTTAAAGGTGAACAGCATGGAGTTCCAATAGCGTGTATCGGTGGTAAACAGCTTGATGTAGTTCTTAAGCCCCACGAAGTGAGCGCTCTCTGCAATACCGTTCCAGTCTGTAAAGGAATACCCGATGCCCATAATCAGCGGCAGTATTTCCAATGCGAAGAACAGGAACAGCGTTGGCCCCAGAAACAACAGATAGTTGCCCGCCATCCGTCTCTTCTTGGCTTTTTTGACATCCGTCATTCGGATCCCGCCTTTCTTTTCGTTTGCGGATTTTATGTACTGCAGTATACACCCGATATAGCATGCATTAAACGCACGATTTTGTCATGGATGGTAGACAATTTTGTCATCTTGCCGGAAACAACTGTTTTCTGCGATCATTTACTATATAATAGGTTTAGATATTCAGTTTCAGGTAAGGATGTGAATGCATGAAGAAACGATTTTCTCATAATGCCACAATTCAGCAGAAGCTTGTGTTGACTCTGCTTTTAAGTATCTTGACCCCCATGATCATATTCGGTTCCATATTCCGCATCTATAGTCGCCGGGAGTTCAACGCACAGACTTTATCCTCGATACGAACAGGCTTTCAGTCCTCTATAAATTCCTTTCAGGATCAGCTGCAGCTGATTACTTATGCTGAGCGCAGCTTTTATTCCAATGAAAAGGTTCAGACAGCGCTTTCCGGGGATGGTCACTATGACAGTATTGCCGAGCGACAGGCTGTAGAGGATTATATTTTCTACTTGCTCAGAAGCATCAACTCCATGGTCACGGATGCCAGCATTATCCATCTGTCGGCTTATCACCTGAGCACGGATTATTATCTGACAAAGAATTTCGACCAGTACAGCTTTCCCTTGATAGCTCCTGAGGTCCGGGAAAACGTGCAAGCCTACAGCAGTTATCTTGAGCCCGGTCAGTATACACCCACTCATACACTTTCCGTCAATGACGACATCGGTTTTACCATCTGCCTTCCTCTGTATGCACCGCCTTCCATAGATAATTCGATTGGCTTCCTTGAGGTCATTATCCCTAAAAGCCGTCTCGAAAGTCTTTGTTCCAGTCTTTATGATGCAACCGATAGTGAAGGATTATTGGTTCTGACAGAGGATGACCATGTGCTGTATGAGGTTAACTGTGACAACACCACTCGTTACACACACCTGCTTTCTACTATGAATGGTGAGAATCAAATCAATACAATTTCTTATGAAAATGGCATCACCGTCTTATACGAGCATCTTACATTTAAAAACGTCAATCTTAAAATTGCCCGCATCATTCCTATGCGTGCTCTCGGAGAAAGAAGCGATGATTACATTACAGGTCTGATGGTTCTCCTTGTGGCGCTGGTTGCGATGGCTGCATTCCTGATGTGCCTATGTACAATTCAGTTTACAAGGCCCATTCAGAAGCTCATGGCCTATACCTGTGCTGTTCGTGACGGTGACTTGAACGCTCGAATGGAAGATTTTATCACCTACGATGCTCCGGATGAAATCGGGACACTCATCCATGATGTACAGGAAATGGTTCAGACAATACATCGTTATATCATCCGCCAGTATCAGTTGGATGCCGAAAACAAGGATATTCAGCTCAAAATGCTACAGGCGCAAATCAATCCGCATTTTCTGTTCAACACCTTGCAATGCCTCGCAGGACAAGCTCTGGAGCTCGATTCCATGGTACTATATACCGCCATCGCCGCTCTTGGCCAAATGATGCACTACGCCATGGATACGGAGCACGTCATGGTTTCCCTGAAGGACGAAAAGGAGTATGCTTCCTCGTATCTGATGTTGCAGAGAATGCGTTTTCCTGTTCAGCTGGATGAGCAGTGGGATGTATCCGATGAAGCGTTGGCATTTCCTGTGCCCAAGATGATTCTTCAGCCGTTGGTAGAAAACGCAGTACGCCATGGGGAAATACTGAAGTCTGATGGGCATACATTGCATGTGTTTGCCGCAGTTGCTTCTGATGGTCTTATGCTGCGTATCACTGATGATGGCATTGGGTGCAGCACCGATGATATCAATATGCTGCGCCAGCGATTCAACAATCTGTATGAAGGGCTACGGTCTGCATCCATGCGGCGCGATACAGCCTTGAATTTGTCCCGCTCCACTTTGCAGAAGGACAGCCTAAGCAGTGTTCAACAGAATGTACAGAGCATGCAGACGCACATAGGTCTGCAGAATGTATACCAGCGGCTGCTGTTGCGTTGCGGCTGGGGCTGCACAATTCAAGTACAAAACCTGCAGCCTCACGGCTTTGAGGTTGAACTGTTTATTGAGAAAGGAGCGCAAGATGAAAATCCTGTTGGTTGATGATGAGCCCCATGTCACTCGTGCTATACAGCAGCTTGTTAATTGGGATGAACTTTCCATCGATACTGTATTGACAGCCTCCTCCGGGCACGATGCATTGGAGCAGATGGAATTATACGTTCCTGAAATTTTAATGACGGATGTTGTTATGCCTGACATGACCGGACTGGATCTGATTAAGACTGTACATGCCAATTATCCGCACACTAAAATCCTGATGATCAGCGGGTACAGTGACTTTGAGTACATTCATACCGCTATGCTGCACGGCGGTATGGACTACCTGTTAAAGCCCCTGACTCCCGGCGCTTTGACCTCTGCCATTCGGAAAGCAAGAGATGCCTGGGAAAAAGAGGACTCCGAACGCAGCATCAAACGTCATGATAAGCAGACAATACAGCGCATCTCTCATTTAGCTATCGAAAACTTGCTGGAAAAATACTTCTACCAGGAAAACACAACCGCTGTTCATACGGAACTGACGACACTTCTCCCGGAGTTGTCGAACGCAAGTAACTGCACGCTCTGTGTGCTGGATCACCGTTATTGCTATCAGCCGGCTGGTACATTGGCACCAAACTATGTTGCCATTGAATCTTCTCTCCGTGATATTCTTCAACGGACCGGAAGTGGCTACCTGATTCACTACTCTGCAAAGCCCAGCCAGAGCATCCTGTTTATATATCGCCAGCACGACTCCATTCTCCGCGCATTAGAAAAGGTCATCATGGAAGTAAACCTGCACACACAACTCTCTCTCCATCTTGGTGTCTGCGGTCCTCTCCCCTTCCCTCTCTGCTTTCGTAAGGCATATGACCAGGCAGAGGCTGCATTTTTCTATGTTCTTGCCGGCCGCACGCCGCAGATTCTTGTTCCATGGCAGGAAGAGATGCAGAAGTCCCCTGCTCCGCCTTCGCTTAACATGGCTTCCCTTTTCTCCTGCCTGCTTGGTGGGAGTGAGCAGGGTCTCCGTGCCGCAATCAGTCAATTCTGCGCAGAGAACATAAGGCGGGATATCTCCCTTGCCGAACTGGACGCACTTCTTACCACGATGCATGTACAGTTTACGGAATGGTACAATGGCTTACAGCTACGCTATAATGGCTGTAAGCTGTCAGCCCCTGACTCTCTCGAATGGACTGAGTATGCCGATACCCGTGGGCTTTTCTCCGCAGAAAAATTTGCTGGTGCCCTATATAAGAACTTGGAAATCGTCCAAGGGCAACTGCGCCGAGCGCCCTCCGATATGCGTATCCAGCATGTTGTTCAATATCTGGAGGACAATTATGCTGAGCCATTCAGCCAGGAGGAATGTGCTGCACGCTTTTGTATGAATCGCGATTATCTGTGCCACTTGTTCACAAAAGAGCTGGGCGTCAGTATGATAAATTATTTGAATGAGGTGCGGATTCGCCACGCCAAGGAGCTGCTGGCCGATGCATCTATATCTATCAAGGATATAGCTCATCAGGTTGGCTTTGAAGATGAGAAGTATTTTGCCCGACAGTTTAAGCGACAAGAAAACGTAACCGCTGCAGAATACCGTGCACATCTGGTTTCACGCTGGGCAAAACAATAGCTGCAATAACATAGAAAAGCGCCGCCACGAGAAAATCGTAACGGCGCTTTCTATTATGAAACGGATGGAAACAACTTAGTAATCGTTCAGTTCGTCCTCAGTCGGCTCGATGAACTGGATCGGGCTCTCCTTACGCGTATACTGCTCGAACCAGACATAGTACAGCTCTTTCCCGGGAGCACTGGGAATCATGGAGTGATCCAGACCTGCGGGGATGAAGCTCCAGTCACCGCCATGGCAGGTGATCTCGTCATTGTCCTGAACCTTCAGCTTAAAGTCAGAGTTGCCAAGGCAGTAGTTCCACTGATGTACGCCGGTATGGCCCTTCTCGATGGTACCCTCATCAACGCCTTCCTGGCCAATTGCACGGCAAACACCGAGGCTGACGCGGCCAACATTACGGCCGGGCAGGATCATCCAGTTATGAGTCGTGGGACCCTTGCAGTCCTGAACATACTCCGGGCAGTTGCTGACGGAAGCAAAGAACGGCAGACGGTAGTGGCACTCGCTGTAGATCTTCTTATCATAGTCGTTCATATCAACGACAAGACGCATGATATCCATATCCGTTACGGCGTGGATGGCATAGTCGCCGCCGTCCAAATCTGCAACAAAGAAAGCCAGCTCATTGATGTTGTAGCTGTTTTTCGGAGTGCAAACATAGCCTTTGCCCATGCCAAAAATGTAGATGACGGTCTTGTCACTGTATTTCTCAGCAGGCTGATAGGTTGCCCCTGCCTGCAGATTGAGCTTATAGTGATGATGACCTTTGAAGTTGCCAGGCAGTACCTCAACTTCGCTGATGCCGTTCACAAAGTTGCGCTGAATGTCTTTGTTTTCAATATACTTGAATGCCATGATGAGTCCTCCTACTTAAGTAATTCACGTTTCCCGTGTTGATAATAGGTTACTACTTTGATGTGGGATCCTCAACTTATGATTTTGTGTTTTAGGTGGACTTTTTTGATGAGATTTCCATTGCTACGCTTCTAACGCCAAATTTGACGCAATCCCACCCCTCACGGAGTGGGATTCTCGCTCTTTAGAGACCAGGATGATTTATGGACCTCCCGTCGCAATCACGACAGGATTCACACGCCCGGCGTGGCCAACCGATTCAGCCTGCTGGCAGACTTCCACTGGAAGACTTTTTAGTCTTGCTGATCTATCCTTACTATAAAGAACCTTTTGACACATCCTCCCTGTGGGAGTTTCACCTTACGGCAGTGTCAGGGCGGCGTCGATGCCCTTGAGGAAAATACTATGTTTTAGAATCCTACGCTTGCAGGCAGCCAGTCATGGCTGTTCTGCAGGTGTTCTTTTGTTTTGTCGTGCATTTCAATAAAGTGAGGAAAATCGCTGCCGATTGCAGCCTTATCGTATGTTTCGTGTTTATCGTCCAAATGTGCAAGCAGGAATGCGGAATACAGGTCTCGCTGAACGACAGTTCCATCGGAAAGCTTTGCAAAACGCTGTGAGAGCTTTTTCTTCGTGAAGCTGTCGTCCGTATGATCAAATTGTGACGCCTTTGTTTTGAAGGTATCTACCTTAATTACTTTGCCGTTATAGCGTTCAGCTTTCTGCGTCAGCATAGAGATGAACATTGCAGGTGCGCAGCGCCCCAAGGATTTGACGAAACGCTTTTTACTATGGATTTTGCCTGTCTTAGCATCTATTTCGGTTTCTGCGCTGCGCTTCTGCAAAGCCTTGTAGTTCATCTTCTCAACATAGAAGGTATCGCCATAAAATAATAGTAGCTTATTATTTACGGCGTTGCAATCCGGATGTTTAAGATGAGAGATTCCAATTTGGAATTGAATATAAAAGCAGCGGCATAGTTTAGCTAAAATGTCAGCCCTCAGAAAAGTCACTGCCATCTCCGGGAAGAATCGTAAATGTTAGAGATTTTGTTTAAGCATATAAATACAGAGCGATAAGGCCGTCAATGGCATAACCCGCGAACAAAGGCAAGTCCTTTACGAGCAAGGCGTCTACAGCATAAATTCCCAGTAGAATAGCACACGCCATGCAGCTGCCGTGAAGTTTAGTATATATTTCGCGGCAATCGCGTTCTTTTACCTTGAGCCGGCATAAACAAAGTTGGATTAGACCGATCCACTGAAAAATCTGGGCAATAATAGAGAGAAGCCCACCGCCGGCAACAAGGGGAGTGGTATTTGTATAAGACGTCTGAAGAGCGCATACCAAATACATGGCAAGTTCTGCCACACAAAACGCCCCAAACCTTATCTTGAACCCAGAAAATGACTTTGACAAAAAATCCCATTTATACCAATCGCCATGATATACATAATTGATTTTGACGCCTTTCCATTGGGTCGAAGCTGCGGCTCAGCATGGTAATCCGCAAAATATTTTTCACGATAAGACATTGCTATACATCCCCATTTCTGATACTAACTCTAATTATATGGAAAATCTCAAAACCATGCAACAATCAAATTCTTGGTGCCATTCGTATTTGGAATAGGCGATATTCCAATTCCGATACATCATAAATTATTTGCGCTGCATTTGAGTAAGACGCAAATAAATTACGATACTTCATCAGTGTTGCTGCAGTTATCAACATTGGTCTTGATTTGTTTTTTGTTGCGTTTCTTGGAATGCAGGCTGATGGAACAGCTATTGCGACAACGTTGTCTCAGATTGGGTCCTTCGTTGCGTCCTTCCATTATTTGTGGAAGAACCACGACAAGTTTGAGTTTGAATTGAAAAAAGACTATTTCTATCCCGATCCTCATCAGTTCTCCGGTGGTATGAAACAGCGCGTTGTAATTGCGATGGCTCTTGCGAATAGTCCGCAGCTGCTGATTGCGGATGAGCCAACATCTGCATTGGACGTTACAATTCAGGCTCAGGTTATGGAGATGATTCAGGAACTGATTGAAAAGCAGAAAACCTCTCTCATTCTGATTACGCATGACCTCGGACTGGTAGCTACTATGTGTGATAATGTTTCCGTGGTTTATGCAGGTAAGATCATAGAATGTTCATCGTGCTGAAAAGAAGCAGCAGGATATGACCGAACATGAGAAATGCTTGACGAACGGAACGTATGAACGTGCGCGAGAATCCGGCACAGAGCAGAATTACGACATTGTAGATGGCTGCGTGAACAACGTGCCGAAAAAGCCACGGCGCATTGGTGGTAGATGGTCGGTGCTGGATCGGCTGCATATCAAGCAGGCAGAGCGGAAACAAAAGGAGCAGACCCAGCAACAGCAGCAGGAGCGAAGCTGGAAAAACTAAAAATCCGTTATGACGCAGAGTGGCGGTTCCTATAACAAGGAGCTGCCACTCTTTTTTAGGTGGAAAATAAAGATGTCTTGATATTTTTGAAAATTACGAGTATAATAATAACAGAATAGAAAGCAAAAAACACGAAACCGTGAATGGAGGGCAGTATGGAAACATTATATGAGTATCTTCTAAAAAACTACAACCCGAATGAGCCTATTTTCCTTGCTGATCTTCAAATCGAAGGCATGAGCCGCGCAAATCTTCGACAGCAGATAAAGAAACTTACCGATGCTGGAAAGGTAAAGCGGTTTGATAGTGGGGTTTACTTCTTGCCGAAAAAAACGATTTTCAAATCAGGGTCACAGCTTCCACCAGAAAAAGTGTTGGAATGTAAATATCTGAGAGATAAGGATAAGCGATGCGGCTATGTGAGTGGTTTGATGTTCTTTAACCAGATGGGGCTAACGACACAGGTTCCTATGCTGTATGAAGTTGTATCGAATAAAGCAACGAACGAATACAGGGAAACATCTCTGGCAAAGTCGCGGGTGATTGTTCGTAAGCCGAAAGTGCCAGTGACAGAATCCAATTATAAGGTGCTGCAATTTCTTGATTTGCTGAAAGATGTAGATGTGTATTCCGAAGTTACGGGAAAGCCTTTGCAGGAGCGATTATATCAATATATGAGCGATGCAAGTTTGAGCCTTTCAGAAATGGAACCGTATTTTTCTTATTACCCGGATAAGCTGTACAAAAATCTGGTAGAAACGAGGGTGATTTATAATGGCATACTTGCACAGTGAAAGAGAACAATTCCGGGATGCGATTGACTTGGCCTATGACCAGACTGGTGTTATGGTGCAGGCAATCGAAAAAGATTATTATGTTACGATGTTACTGCGGCTTTTGGCTCAGAAGATGCCGTATATCGTTTTTAAGGGCGGCACATCACTGAGCAAGTGCCATAAAGTGATTCGCCGCTTTTCTGAAGATATTGATATTACGATTGATACGCTGCTGTCACAAGGACAGAAGAAAAAGATAAAGCAGGCAATCGTGGATTCGGCACAAGAACTTGGAATGACGATTGAAAATCTGGACGAAACCAGAAGCCGCCGTGACTATAATCGCTATGTGATCGCATACGATTCAGTCATTCCGATGGCAAGCGATGCGCTGAAAGCGGCGGTTTTGTTGGAAACATCTTATACGGCAGTATCCTTTCCGACTGTTTTACTGCCTGTCCATAGCTACATTGGCGACATGATGGAGCAGGAAGCCCCAGATGCGATTGAAGAATATAATCTAAATCCGTTTGAAATGAAAGTGCAGGGAATTGACCGAACACTGGCGGACAAGGTTTTTGCAGTTTGCGATTATTACTTGCAAGGAAAAGTTGCAAAACATTCTCGCCACCTCTATGATATTTATAAGCTGCTGCTGCTTGTGCCGCAGAATGAAAATTTTAGGGAATTGGTAAAAGAGGTACGCGCAGTTCGTGCACAGTCGGTCGTTTGCCCCTCTGCATTGCCGGAAGCCGATGTTCCAGAATTACTTGAAAAAATCATAAAGGAAAGAGCATATAAGCAGGACTATGATAGTCTGACAACGCAGCTATTGGAAGAAAACGTGCCGTATGATACTGTGATAGCTGCATTGAAGAAGGTTGCAGAAAACAGCCTTTTTGAAAACAACTGAAAAATTGAGATGCCAGCCACAGGACTTTCAGAGTGAAGTCTTGTGGCTGGCTTTTTCATGCCATCGATTAGAGTGATGGTTTGTGACTGCGCTTGGGCTGGGTACGGCTGTGCTGCTGCGTGTGTTCCATTTCAAGAATAATATCAACATTCCTGCAAGCGGTTTGCAGTTCGTGGTAGTAATCTTTGAAATAGGTGTAGCTTTTGTATTGTGCGGTTTGAGCAGAAAGCAACTTTTCCTTTTCTGCTCGTAAATTTTTCATCGTGGGAATTGTGCCATCCGTGGAATTGCGTTTCAAGAATTGAATAGCTTCTTCATATCTGGCAATTTCATCCTGATGTGCAGAACGGTACATCTTTTTGTTGCCGGCCTGCAAAAACGCTTTGTATGCAGCCTTTGTGGAAAGATACTGCCCCAGATAGTGAATCCTCTCATTCAGTAGCTTCAAGTCGGCATCGGTGGATTTGGCGGTGTTGCGGGCATCGGACATTTTGGCAGATAGTTCATCACGAGCTTTTTTCAAATCCTCGTAACTGTCATAACCATGTTGCTGCACATGCTCATATTTCAAATAGTCGAGTGCAGCACCATAGTCTGCACTTTTATGCAGTCGGAAACGATGCTCCGTATGGCTATATTCGGAACCCCATGACAAAGCGTAATGAAATTGACCCGGAAGCTGCATTTTATGTGCAGTTGATTTTTCAGTGGGAACTGATGGGTGTGCCAATTTTTGAAATTGCTCGACGAATGACGTTGCTGCAGGTTCCGACTCCACGTGAGTGGCATAGAAAAATTGAGGGGAAAGAAGTGCTTACTTGTAAAAAGTGGGGCGTAACCACGATCCGGCACATCTTGGAAAATCAAACCTATGCGGGCGATACCATCAACAATAAAAGCACACAGAAGTTATTCGCAGGACAGGACAATCACGATCTTCCCAAAGAACAGTGGTACGATGAAAAAGCAAAAAAGCTTGATTGCCTTACTGATATGCCTGGCATTTTGCCTGATCAGTATGCTTTGAACTTGGTCTATGTTGACTTGTAACGGAACGGTTGAAGTAAATGACTTGAAGATTTCGACTTCCAATGGCGACTTGGTTCGCTTCTTGGAGTATCGTCCCAAAACAGCTACTGCAGATAACCCTGTTCCTGCGATTGTTTACAGCCCTGGTAATGATAGCACGGCCGAAAGCGTTCGCCTTTGCTCTTCGGAACTTGCACGGCGTGGTTATGCTGTATATGTTCTTGATCTGCTTTCTGCAGGTCATTCCTCCGAAGGCGTTGGCAATTCACCCACCTTTGGCTTTGAGGAACTGATTGACTATGTCTACAGTAACCTTGACTATGTAGACAATGCTCATATCGGTATCGCTGGCTATTCAAAGGGCGGTGGTAACGTTATCCGTGTCATGACTACTCTTGGTGATCAGCAGCGTGAAGATCCTGACAACTATGTCCGTAAAGTTGACGCAGCTTTGATCCTTGCTCCACCGTTCCAGCCTCTGGATGCCCTGGCAACTGGCATTAACCTTGGCTTTGGTGCTGGCCTGTACGATCCCTATTCTCGCATCGGATTTAAACCCGTAGAGGGTTACTGGCCTGGCGACCTGAGTGTCAAACGCGAAATGAAGGAAACCATTAACCTCGGTGTTCCCGGTACCTTTGCCGAAGATGAACTGGACGACCCGAATGTCAAGGTTGAAATCGGCCATGTATACGGTAGTTTTGCTGAGAACAACGCTCGCGTCGTTTACAATCCTGCTGACTCTACCCACGGTTCTGGTATGATCAGTCGCGGCTTTATGCTCATTGGAATTCGGTATAGTGTCTGTGACCTCTATGATATTGCACAGTTTTTCGTTTATGCTGTCAGCCCACTACTAAAACATGGGTACTACAAAGGCATCAACTACATTTGCAACGCAAACGACCGACTCAGCTGTAGTTTGATAAAGGATTGCGCCGGAATTCCAGTGTATGCCGTGGACCTCAATGCTGGTCCAAAGCTAAATGTGTACTATTTGCCGCACCAACAGCTATGACAAGTCTCACATTCCTCTTCCATTATCCTTACTTTGGGCCATCGCTTGCGGTGCGGTGGTCCTCTTTTTTGCTTGCTTTTTGTCCGGTCTCGTGGTAAAATAATGCTGAAAGTGAATTCAATGAAATACAATTCAACAAAATTGGAGGTGCGATAATGTTTATTGGTCGCGAGAAAGAGCTCACCCTTTTGCAGCAGGACTATATCGGAAAGGCAGTAATGGTTTACGGCAAGCGCCGGGTCGGTAAGACCACACTCATCCAGAAAGCGCTTGAGAACTGTCAGCATCAGACAGTGTACTATGAGTGCTCAAAAGGCGCAATGCAAGATAATATTGACGGCCTTGTACGGGAATTGGCCCGAGTCAAAATGCTGCCTGTTCCTTTGAACTTCAGCACCTTGCAAGATGTGTTTATTTATCTTAATGCCCTGCCTAAAAAAATAGTGGTGGTTATTGACGAATACCCCTATCTCAAAAAGGCGACTGACTCTGCAACGGTTGACTCCATTTTCCAGAACATCATCGACAACAGACTCTCGAATATCGAGCTTGTCCTTTCTGGCTCTCACATCGGGATAATGAAGGACCTCTTGCAGGAAAGGAACGCTCTGTATGGACGCTTTGCAGTCACCATTAAACTCAACGAACTGAATTATCTGGACGCTGCAAGATTCTATCCTGACAGGACCCCTTACGATAAGGTGGCGCACTATGCTGTCTTTGGAGGGTCTCCTTTCGTGAATCAGGCACTGAACCCTGCGGACACGCTGCGTGAGAATGTCATCAGCACGATTCTAAATCCCGTGAGCGCTGTGTATCTCTACGCCAGTCAGTTGTTGTTGTCAGACTACTCCGTCAAAATCAACGCAGAGCGCATCTTCTCGGTCATCGGAAACGGTAAGAAGCGCTACACAGAGATTGAGGATAAATTGGATGTGAAGAAGACCGGCAACCTCTCAAAACAGATTAAGTCCCTGACAGAGCTTGAAATCGTCTCACGCAATAGCCCTATCAATAAGATTGGCGATAATAAAAAGGCCACCTTCGAAATCAATGATAACCTGCTGCGGTTCTATTTTACCTTTATTTATAAAAATGCCAGCGCGTTACAAGTGCTAGGCGCAGAGGCTTTCTATGATGAGTATGTAGCCCCTACTCTGACAGACTTCATCTCTCGCCGCTTTGAGGGCATTTGCCGTGACTATTTCAGTTTACAGGTTCGTTCTGGGAAACTGAAAGGTGTCCGCAACATCGGCAGCTATTACTATGACGACCCCGTCCACCGCAAGAACGGTGAGTTCGATGTCGCTCTGGAGCTGGCAGACGGCTATGCAATTTATGAGGCAAAGTATTATGCCCAACCTATGACCCTCGATGAGATTCGCCGTGAGGCTCAGCAGGTGGCGAACATCAAGGAACTGGCCGTTAAGCAGCTCGGATTCATCGCCATCAATGGCTTTGTGGAGCAGGAAAAGCCTTATACCTATCTGGATGGCAATGACATTTTTGCGGGAATGTAGCCCGAAGCAAGCGGTTGACGCATACAGCTTCTGTTTTTTAGTGCTTTGTTCGATGGCGTTGCGCAGCGTACTATTTTGTTCGCACAAAGCAAAGGTATCCTCGAAAATCTCGACATTTTCTTGCCTTCCCATAATTCCAACCTCTTTTCTTTAGGCAATCTTATTTTAAAGGATTGTACCACATTTTATCGGAGTTGTCGATGTTTTCTGATTATTGTCCCATTATTTCGGCAGAGGTGTCGAAGGGTGATGCCATCGAGTTTTTCTCGGACAGAAACGAGGAGGAGGTGCTGGTTTTTCCGTCTGCTGTGAACCTCCCCACCTAAGCCTTTCGGCTATAGATGGGGCTTCTCCGTGGGGTTGCGGGTCGCTCTTGCGGTGGCAGCACCGATTTTTCTGTTCGTGACGTTTAGTGCTATTTTTCAGCATTTATTCATTGATTTTTACACGAATATTTTTTGTGGAAGAACAGCACATACCATATGCCGCAAGCCTCTGATTTTACAGGGGGCGCGACAGGTTGGAAAACCCTATCCCATTGGAAGGTGGGCATTCCGTTCTGGATGTATTATCCTTCTGTAGAGGTTCACCGTATTCGCCGCCTCGCGGGTCGTGCAGCCGGAGTCAGCCCTGCCCGCATCGTTCAGAGCGGAATACAGAAGTGACCGCCTATTATATGGTATCAGGTTATAGGGTCAGACTATCCCTCAAAGCCCTATTTCCCCATATAATAGCTATCTGAGCAGACTATAGCTTCATCCACCGCTTCCCGCAGTCTGTCATAGGATACTTTCTCTTTCGCTAGACGCTTAACCACATTCAGCGATATCTTTCTCTGTGCAGGGTTCTCCTTGCAATACCCGTCTATCACGAATGTTGGCACAACATAGAACACCCAGTCATCCACAGCCAAGGCATTGCGCTTCTCGATATCCTTGTTCGTATTCAGGCAGAATACATATACCTCTGACTGCCTCGACAATTTTTGCTCAGCATCCTGGTTCTCCCAGCAGCTGTTGTTTGTCGGTGCAATCGAGAAGGTCCGTATCTTGGATATCTCTTTGTTCCAGGGATGAACATAGCTGGTTGCCTTGACCTCGATGCGCTTATTTCGGTATGCCATGTCATAGGCTGTCCAGTAGTTGACGTTTTCGGCTTTCTTAATGCCGAGTGCTTTCGCCACGAGGAACTCCGCTATTGTCTCCGCCATCCCGTCCAGCTGGCTGTATGCATATTGCCAGAAATCCTCAACGGAGAAGATGTTCTCGCCCTTGAATCGAAACATCTCATCGGGCGTATAAGGCTCATATGCCGTGAGTTCTTCTTTTTTCTTGGCCACTTCCACTTCCAGCTTTTCTGTATACGAACATTTCGTGTCCATTTGTCCCCCGTGTCCTTCTCATATTCTTTCCTGATTACGCTTTTAGTCTAGCACATGTTGAGCACAAACGCCACAGGAAATTGATGCGTTGCGTTGCTTTTTAGCATTATCGAAAGATTGGGCTTCGGATAAAAAAGAAAGCGTACAGGCTAGTGTGCCCATACGCTGATTTGTATTGTTGCTGATTCAGGATACCGCTTTACTGACGGGAGCTGCATTACCGTTCTGGACTTGTATTAGAGGCCTCGCCGAGATGACCGACCGCGTGCCTCTTTCCAGCGTTGCATCCTCTCTCCTGCGTCTTGAAAAGCAGAACCACATGCGGTCTCGCTGCACGAATAGCACACAGGATATCCAGTACCCCCATGCGGGCATATGTCTGCTGAGTACAGAACTCCATTGTGGTTGCCATACATTTCCGCGAGGATGCCGCTTTCCGGGACAGGCAGCGCAGAACCCCGCCGCTAGGAATCATGCCAGAACGGAAAAGCTACAGGAAAGTTATATACTCGTCTACAAACTGGAATTTGTTATTCTCCTATGGAGGCACCGCTATCGTCTTTAAGGCCACAAATCGCAACTATACCATTATTTTTATAACTTACAGCGAGAGTAGTGTCATTTCCAAGTTTCCAACATGCAGTGCTGTTTTCACTGGTATCAGGCTTCCCCCATACCTCTCTAAGCTGGTCAATATGGTACCCTGGCAAAAGGCTATTAACATCGGCTTCACTCATTTCTGCGATTGCCGTCAGAGTGGGAAGATTGTCGTTGCTTTTGCGATTGTAGTATCCATAAAACCATGCCGATTCCTCTACTGTCATTACAGCATCTTCCGCTGCTTCTTCAATTGTCACACGGCCTTTTCTCACCTGTTTAACCAGCATACCATAGCTTTCGGCATTTACGCAACGAGTCGTCATACATTTTACATCTTTTATAGCTGGTGAAGTGCTGCCCCAAAATACAAGCAGCCACTCCCCTGCCACAAGGCAAGGGAGTGGCTGCCGCGTCGGGGCTGTGCCATATTTCCAAGGCTGCAACCTTTGGTTCAGTTCCCGATCATAATATTCAAAATCTCGCAATCGGTGCTGCGCATACCGCGGTTGGCAAGGCGTCCGACATTGGCAATGGTGTTTTCCACGCCCTTGGTCACGATGCCGTCGCCGCCGTAGAACTGACAGCCCTGCCGGTACATTTGGTAGCCCAGCAGACCGTTGCGTACAGCCGTTGCAATTTTGGCGGCACACGACGGCTTGGCGCCGTCACACACCATACCGGACAAAATTGCCAGCCCGTTGACGATGGTATGGGCAATCACCTCGTAATCGCCGCCGTCCAGCCATGCAATGCCGCACGCCGCGCCGATGCCGGCGCTGGTGGCACCGCAGAATGCAGACAAACGACCGATCCCGGTTTTCTGGTGGATGGTGATCAAATCGGAGATCAGCACCGCCCGCAGCAGCTTTTCCTGCGTAGCACCGAGTTCTTTTGCATAGACAATGACCGGCAGGGATGCCGTCATACCTTGGTTTCCGCTGCCGGAAACAATGCCCACCGGCAGCTCGCACCCGCTCATACGCGCGTCGCTTCCTGCCGCCGCGGCGGCTGCCGCACGGGTATAGACGTCGGCGTTTTCTGCCTTCAGGATCGTGCGCCCGACCTGTGCGCCCCAGCTGTTCTTCAGCCCTTCCTCCGAAATGGCGGTGTTGCACTGAATCTGGCGTTCTAGCAGAAAACGAACCTCCTCCAAGTCTACCGTTTCGGCATATTCCAGAATTCCCTCCACCGTCATATGGCTTCGGTCGGTTTCCGCCGCTTCCTGTGCAGCTTCCCCGCAATGCGGCAAAGGCTGCTGCACGCCGTTGTGTTCCACGCGGGTGATATGGGTGTGGAAATCCTCAATCACCGTGCAGGAGGTTTCCCCGTCCGCCGTCAGGTGAACCTCAATGTAAAAAATCTTGTCATTGGGTGCCGTATGTACCTCCACAGGGCAGCTGCGCAGCGCCTGTTTGGTTTTTTCGCGCTGAAGCGCCGTCACGTTGGAGATTACCTGCAGCCCCGCTGTTTCGTCCCCGGCGATAACGCCCAGGATAACGGCGGTTTCCAGTCCCTTCATACCGTCCGTGTTGGGGACAATGACGCTTTTTACGTTTTTGATAATGTTGCCACTGACATATAACTCGCATTTGCGGATGCTTTGCGGCTTGTCCAGAACGCTTCGGGCAATGGCTCCGGCATAGGCAACGGCAACCGGCTCTGTGCAGCCCATCGCCAGAAGAAGCTCCTCCCGCAGAATGTCCCGATACATCGTGTATGCTTCTTTTTTCATGGATTTACCTCCTGCGCAAAATTCTTACGGAAATACCGCATAATTCTAAGTGTCGATACGGCGAGCGAGGTGCGGCAGCTGCTAAGCCAAAAGCGCAGATAATACTTTGTGTATTATCGAGCATTTTGGCAACACAGATGCCGTGCCGCAGCCGCCGGAGCGGTGCTTAAGCCGTCAGGCGGGAATTGTGCGGTGTTGCCTTACGGCTCTGCGTCGTGCGGGCAGATTCTGCTGCGGTACTCCGAGGGAACAATGCCCGTCATTTCCTTGAAAATTCTTGTGAAATATTGGGGGTTATCAAACCCCACCATACCTGCCACTTCCCCAGCGCGGTATCGCATATCCCGCAGCAGCTGCTGGGCGCGCCATACCCGCAGCTGGTTGACATAGCGGACAAAGCCCACGCCGGTTTCTTTCTTAAAGCGCGTAGAAAGATAGTTGGGGTTCAGCTTCATTTCCTCCGCCAGCCAGTTTAAGGAGAAGGTGCGTTCCATATAGTGGGCGTCGATTGCCCGCAGGCAATGCTCGATCACGGCGCTGGCTTTGGAAGCCTCCGCCGTGGCGGGCTGCAGGTACGGCTGCAGTTCTTCCACGGTAGACACAAAGGTCTGCCATAGCTCTGCGTCCGTATGGCTTGCCTCAAATTGAACCAGCCCGTTCATCGGCAGGCACGCAGGCTGCCCATTTTTGGTGCTTTGCTTAACGGCTTCCAGCTGGGTATCTGTGTACAGCGCTATCAAAAAGCGCTTTTTGCCTTCCCAGTCTGACCACGGCTCCGGCAATGCCTCCAGCTTTTGTCTGACCAAGGCGATGCCCTCTGCGGTATGCCCCTGCATAAGGAATCCGTTATAATTTTTGCGAACCTCGTCATACAGTGCCTGACTGTCCGGGCTGCTTTCGGCGCGCTTGCTGCGCACGGCCGCCGCGGCTTTTTGCAAAAGCGTGCAGAAGTTGCCGCGGCGAATCGGTTTAAGGACATACTCAAACACCTTGCGGGAGCTGATTGCCTTTTGCGCGTATTCAAACTGGTCATAGGCAGAAAGCACGATGATCAGCACGTCAATGTTCCTGCGCGTAATTTCCTCCAATAGCGCCATACCGTCCATAATCGGCATACGAATATCCATAATAAAGATATCGATTTTGTCGTGGCAAAGATGATCCAGCGCCAAGGCACCGTTTTCTACGCAGATCGGCGTTTGCATCCCCATTTCTGCCCATGGCAGATAATCCCGCATGGTTTCCCGTGCGATTTGTTCATCATCTGCAATTAAAACACGAATTTCCGTATCCATACTGCTTTTCCTCACAGTTGCGCCGGAATGGTAAAGCGGGCGCAGGAATAATCGCCCTCAATGGAAAATTGAAGCCCGCTTTCTGCCCCGTAGTATTTGACCAACCGGTCATTGACATTGCGCAGCCCGTAGCTGGTCGGCTTTGCATCCTCCGGCAGCTGTAGCGCCTGTTTCACCTTTTCCAGATCCATTTTGTTGCCGTTATTCAGCACCGAAAACTCAATGTTGTTTTCCTTCTTTTTTACGCGAAGCATCAGCTTTCCGGTCTGACCGGATTCATCAAAGCCGTGCTGCAGAGCGTTTTCTACCAAGGGCTGCAGCAGCAGCTTGATGACCTGATAGTCCAGCACCTCGGGGTCAATTTCATAGGACGTGCTGAACGAGTTGGAAAACCGCTTTTGCTGAATGTTCAGATAGCAGCGGATCTGGGTCAGTTCTTCCGACACCTTCAATTGGTTGACACCGTTATTGAGCGAGTAGCGCAGCATCTGCGAAAGATCCGTGACCATTTCCTCAATATCATCGGCGCCGTATTTGACCGCCATCCAGTTGATGGAATCCAGTGTATTGTACAAAAAATGCGGGTTGATTTGCGCCTGCAGGGTGCGAAGCTCTGCTTCTTTTTCGCGCACCTTGGCGCCGTAGACTTCTTCGGTCAGCCTTTCGCGCATTTCCAGCATATTTTTAAAGTTGCTGTACAAGATGGCAACCTCATCGTGTCCTTTGTAGACAGGCACATCCACCTTGAAATCCCCGGCGCCGACCTTTTTCATAATGTTGGAAAGCGCCAGTATGGGGGTGGAGATATGGTATGTCAGCAGCAGCGCCGCCAAAACCGAGATTGTCAGCGCCGTCAGAGCAAGCAGCAGAATGGTTTTGCGCTGTGCCGTGATTTCCTTCAGCGCGTCAAAATCCCTTGCCTCGCCGACAATGCGGAACCCGTTGACCGAAAGCCTGCGCATCACAAAAGCAGAACGCCCGGATGCACTGCCGGCAATAGTTACCGTTTCACCGACATTTTCCGGAATGGAAGCGCCAGTTTCATAGGGGAAAAGCAGGTTGCCCTTGGCATCCAGCAGATACACCACCGTATTGTTTCCCAGCCGGATGGAGTTCAGGGCGTAGCGCAGATAATCACTGTTGACATACACGCTGACAATGCCCAGCGGCTGCTCCCAGTTCTGTTCATCGTAAATCAGGTGGGAAACCCGCACGCTGGAGCCGTATTCTGTATAGTGGTAATCCCATACAAACTGCCCCTGCGCGCGCAGCACCGCCTGCAGCCATTCCTCGGAAATGTTTTTGATATTGTCTGCGCCAAACAGCTGATGTTCTGCATCCAAGCCATAGATTTCCGCATTGAAGGTCGGGAAAAATCTCGTCAGATTTTCGCTGGATTGTCTTGCGGCTTGAATCTTCTGTTCCTCGTCCTGCCAAGCAGCATCGTCCTGCCGCAGGGCTCTCTGCACGGAGGTGTTGGCGCAAAGCTCCAGCGTCAGATTGCGCGCATCCCGGAAAACCGATGCCAGCTCCGCCGCGCCGGTGTCCATTGAGGTATAAAAGGAATTGTAGACTTCTTCCTCCACGATTTTTTGCGTACTGGTAAGGTTGTACCAAACAAAAACCGCGGTAAGAAATACCAAAATGGTACTGTTCCATACGACAAGCCGCCGAAAAAGCATCGTTTTCCCTGCTTTCCTGTAGACCAAACGATTTTCCTGCCGTTATACGGCAGGAAAATCGTTTGTATTGCATTATTCTTGGCAGCGTGCCTGTTCAAACTCATCGCGGGCTTTGCGCAGCAGCACCGGCTGCAGGCAAAGTTCTCGCCCAAAGCAGGCCATGATCTGTGCCGCCTTGCTCATACCTGTGCGCCCCAGTTCCGCTCCGGAGCACGCCGTCACCGACCAATGATGCCCGGGGATGCCCCGTGCCTGACAGACGGTATTCAGTGTCACCGTCGGGGTGCGCCAGCTTACGGCAGATACATCCGTGGAACCGGGTACATACCGGGGGCTGCCGCCCAGCGGGCGGAGCGTTTCCTCCAGGGCAGGACCCGGCAGCCCCAATTCCTTTTGGATGGCTGCGGCAAAGTCCTTGTCCTGCTGCGTAAAGCGCGGCGCACCGCAGATTTCCAGCTGGCGATGCATTGCTTCCATCAAGGTGCGGTTCAAAAGCGTTTCCGGCGAGCGGGTCAGTTCCTCGGTTTCCATGCGTGTTTCGGTGGCGTGGGCTGCGCCCTCTGCCGCCAAAATCACGCGGCGGTCTGCATCCAGCATGGTTTTTCTGGACGCTGCACGAATATAATACCATAATTCTGCGTAATTGGGAACTATATTCGGTTTATCCCCCGCGTGGGTGTACACATAATGCATCCGCACATCGGTCGGCACATGCTCCCGCAGGTAATTTACAGCAACGTTTGTCAGCTCTGCCGCGTCCAGCGCGCTGCGCCCCATTTCCGGGCTGGCAGCCGCGTGGGCACTTTTGCCATAGAACCGAAAGACGCGGGACGTCATCGCCTGAAAAACTTCCTCACTGACTTGGTTCTTGTCCGCCGGATGCCACGAGATTGCCGCATCGTCCCTGTCAAAGCAGTGGGCGTTTGCCATAACGATTTTTCCCCGGCAGATTTCCTCCTCCGGGCAGCCGTAAACCACGACCTGCCCGAGCAGGTTTTCCTGCTCCAGCGCATAAGCCAGCGCACAGGCCGCCGCCGCAATACCGGCACCCAGCAGGTTATGCCCGCAGCCATGCCCGTTTCCGGGAACAGGATCGCAGTGCGCGACCGGGTTCTGCCCCAGATTCGGCAGTGCGTCATACTCTGCCAAAAAGGCGATGCGCGGTTCGCCCTTACCCTTTTCGGCGGTAAATGCGGTGGGCAAGCCGGCGGTGTTTTTGCTTACCGAAAATCCGTTTTTCTGCAAAAAGTTTTCAAGGGCCGCAGCGCTTTGGGTTTCCTCCCCCGCTGTTTCGGGGTGGGTAAAAATGGTATCGGCAAGCCTGTCGATCTCAGCCTTATTTTGCTGCAGCCACTCTGTGATCCAATCGGTCATCGAATATCACCCGGCTTTCCTTTACGGCTGGTTGAAGTCCAGATCCTTCAGCGCCAAAATTGCCTCGGTATAACCGCTGCCGAACCGGCGGGTCAAATCAAACAGGGCGGCATCCGCAATATCATTGCCTGCGGTTTCTCCCAGCTGCTCGCACAGAACGCGGCGGCAGGTGACCCATAGATGCGCCGTATGGTAATTGAAGCCCTTTTGTGCCGAGGTGCCGATGCGCTGACGAATCTCTGCCAGCTTTTCGCGCAGCTCCGGGGTCATAATAAAGCCGTAGCCAAACTCACAGACGGCGTCGCCGGCGCTCATCAGGGAGTTCACGCCCAGGTCAAAGTCGGGGTCATAGCCGTGGGCAATGCATTTGTCTACGTTCTGGCAGTATGCCTTGCCGTACTCCATCAGGTTGTGCTTGTTCCAGCAGCGGCACCACTCGCATTTTGTGACATGGGTCGTATACAGCTCGATTTCGGGAACCTCGCCCACTTCCATCTGACCGGGCTTGGGGCTCCACTCGCCGTAGGCAAGATAGGTAAAGGAATTCACCTCGTCGCCATGCTCCAGCGCATGGGCGCGCATCCGGCGTCCTCTCTCCAAGCCGTACTGTGCAGTCGCTTCCGTCATGGCGGCACGCCCGGCTTCCCCTGCCTGCTCCACTGCTTCTTTTTCCAACAGCGCGTACAGCACCGCGTGCTGCTCAATATCGCAGACGCTTTCTTCCTTCTTTTTTGCCAGCTGGCTCAGGTGGTCAAACACGTCCTGCGACATCTGCACAAAGCCGTCCTCCAGCGCTTCTGCCCACTGTGCATCGGGTGTCCAGTCCGGGTACTTGGCAAAATGGCTGCATACCGAGTCCTGCCAGTTCTGGGTGTAGGAAATGCAGGCGCGCTCCAGTACGCCGCCGCGGGTGGCATGATGTCTGGTCGCGCGGCGCAGCTCCTCACGGGGCATCAGCTGCACCTTGCGCAGGTTCAGGTCATAGTTCATACGCTGGATGGTTTCTGCCTTGTCGGCGTCAAAGCCCTTTTCCAGCATAAATTTCAGCGTGCCGCGGTGGGCATGGTAGGTCACTTTCTTTACTGCCTCCAGCATGGCGGGCGGGACTGCCTGCACGCTGCTTTCCACCGGCTGCGGCGGCTGATAGCCCAGCTTTTCCATCAGGTAGGCGCGCGCCGCTTCTGCCAGCGCGGAGGCACTTTCGTGGTATGCCTCGGGCAATGCCGTCTGCATATCCAGGAAAATTTCCGACAGCATCTGGTTCGAGCAGGAAACCGCCAGCGCAACCTGCACCTCTGCCGGGGTCAGGAACACCACCTGCCCCAAGGGCTGCCAGAACCGTCGGATAAAGTCCAGCTCCTCCGGCTGCCAGGTGTGGCTTTCGGGCAGGGTGACCATGGTAAACCCGGCTTCCGCACAGGTGCGCCCGCAAATTTCGGAAATCATATTCGGCAGGATGTTCACGACCTTGCAGTCGTGCCCCAGCTGCTCCTGATAGTATTTGCCCTCCGGCTTCGGCGGGAAGGCGAACAGCATCGGCAGCTCCTTGCCGGCCGCGCGGCACTCTGCAAAATAGGGTACCAGCACGCTTTCGGTAAGCGGGGCAGCCAGGCTCGGCGGCGGGGCAAACAGAATGATATCCGGCTCCATCCGGCGCAGCGCCCCGGCATTGTCGTTCAGGATAACGGGGATACCGGTTGCCTTTGCCTTAGTCTGCACAGCCTGCGGCTCGGCGGTAACGCCCAGCATCTGCTCTGCCTTTTTGTCGCCCAGCAGCTTTGAGTAGCACGGGGCAATGTATTCCATCAGGTAGCCCATACCGATGATAACAAAACGAAGATTCTGATCCTGTTTCATTGTAGATTCTCCTTTACATTCCAAGGTAGACACGTTTTACATCCTCACTGTTCAGCAGCTCCTGCCCGGTACCCGAAAGGCTGATGCGCCCCAACTCGATGGCGTAGGCGTAATCGGAGATCTGCAGAGCGATGGATGCGTTCTGCTCAATCAAAAGCACGGTCGTTCCGGCTTTTCTGACCTTCTCGATCATATTGAAAATTTCTTCCACAATAATCGGCGCCAGACCCAGACTGGGTTCGTCCAGCATCAGCAGCTTCGGGTTGGACATAAGCCCGCGGGAAATGGCAAGCATCTGCTGCTCACCGCCGGACATGGTGCCTGCCATCTGAGAGGAGCGCTCCTTCAGGCGCGGGAACAGCTCAAACTGCTGCTCAATGCGGTTCTGCAGCTCTGCGCGGGGCAGTTTTTTGCAGGGGATCGCACCCGCCACCAGGTTTTCGTACACCGAAAGCTCCGGGAAAACGTGCCGTCCTTCCGGCACATGGCATACGCCCATCTGCACGATCGAGTTGGGACGGCAGTCGGTAATGTCCATATCGTCCAGCAAAATCTGCCCCTCGGCGGCATCCACCAAACCGGAGATCGCCATCAGCGTCGTGGTCTTTCCGGCGCCGTTGGCACCGATCAGGGAAACGATGCTGTTGTCCGGCACCTCAAACGAGATACCGTTCAATGCCGAAATGTGTCCGTAATTCACTTTGAGATTTTTCACCTTCAGCATAAATTACCCCTCCGTTCCGCCAAGTCCGGCGCGTTTTCCGAAATAGGCTTCCTGCACCTGCTTGTTGTTCTGAATTTCCTGCGCATTGCCCTCGCAAAGCTTCTGACCGTAGTTCAGCACCATAATGTGGTCACAAACGTTCATAATGAATTTCAGGTCATGCTCAATGACGACCACCGTTAGCCCCTCTGCGTTCAGCTTTTTTACAAACAAAAGCAGCTCGTGGGTTTCGTTCGGGTTCATACCGGCTGCGGGTTCGTCCAACAGCAGAATTTTGGGGGAAATTGCCAGCGCACGGGCAATTTCCACCTTGCGCTGGATGCCGTAGGGCAGGTTTTTTGCCAGCGTGTCCTTGTATTGCCCCAGCTCCAGACGCTCCAGCAGCGCCGCGCCTTTTTCGTAGATTTCTTTTTCGGTGTTTTTCTGGCGTGCGTTGCCCAAAACGGCATCCAGCATATTGGTGTTGGTGTGGATGTGGAAGCCGACCGCAACGTTTTCCAGCACGGTCGTGTTCTGGAAAAGCTGGATGTTCTGGAATGTTCTGGCGATGCCCGCCTTCGCTGCCATATGGGGGCGGTAGCCGGTTATGTTTTTTCCGTCAAACCAGATCTCGCCCTCCGTGGCGGGGATAGTCCCGGCGCAGAGGTTGAAAAAGGTCGTCTTACCGGCACCGTTCGGTCCGATAATACCAAAAACCTGCCCCTGCTGCACTTCCATATCGACATGGTTTACCGCCTTCAGACCGCCAAAATATTTGCAAAGCCCGACTGTCTTTAACAGCGCCATAAATCAGCCCTCCTTTTCCGTTTCCGGCTGTACCGGTTTGGGATGTGCGGTACGCCGCCGCGCACGACCTTTTTTGGAGCCGCCGCTGACCAGCACGCTGTCACTGCTGCCGGCAATGCCCTGCGGGCGCAGCCACATCATACCGATGATGATCAGCGCATATACGACCATACGGTATTCCGACAGGAAGCGGAAAGCCTCGGTAACGATGTTGATCAGCAGCGCGCCCACCAACGGACCGGCAATGGTACCCATACCGCCGATGATCGCCATGGACAGAATGTTGAAGCTTTCATCCGTAACAAACATCGAGGAATCCACAAAGTGGTAATAGGTTGCCATAAAGGCACCGGCACAGCCTTCCCAGAAGGTGGCGTACATAATGTTCATCGTCTTGTATTGCGCCGTATTGATACCGATGGATGCTGCCGCTGCGCCGTTTTCGCGGATGGAGATCCACGCACGCCCGGTGCGGGATTTCAGAATGCGGCTGGTGCAGAAAACCATAATGACCAAAAAGGTGAAGATAATATAGTAATACCCGCGCGAGGACTGCAAGGAGAAGCCGAAAATTTTCGGACCGGGAATTGCCTTGATGCCCATAGGTCCGCCTGTTACCGAGGTCCAGTTCAGGCAGATAATACGCACGATTTCCGAAAAGCCCAAGGTGACAAAGCCCAGATAAATGCCGGACAGCTTACCGATGGGAAAGGAAACCAGCATCCCGAACAGGGAGGTCATCACCCCGGCACCCAGCATGGCAAGAAAGAACGGAACATTGGCGCGCGCCATCAGGATGGCTGCCGTGTACGCACCCACGCACAAAAAACCGGCATGACCGATAGCAAACTGACCGCTGTAGCCGTTGATGACGTTGACCGAGCTTGCCAGCAGCATATACAGAAGAATCTTTGTGCAGATACCCAGCACATAGCTGTTATCCACCACAATGGGCAGAAGAATTGCCGCCAGCAGTAAAAGCGGTATCAGTTTGCGGCTGTTTTTGCGGAAAAAGCCGCGGATGGATTGCCATTTTTCTTTCATTTTGCTTTCCTCCCAATCTTAATGCGAAGTCCCTTCGGGAAAAAGATCAGAACGATAATCAGGAATACAAACGCGATCATGTCACGCAAGCTGGACGAGAACAGCGCAATGCCGTAGTTTTCCGAAATACCGATCAGCAAGCCGCCGATGGCAGAGGCCTGTATATCGACAAGACCGCCCAGTACGGAGGAGCTGAACGCCTTCATGGTCGCCATACCGCCCATTGAAGCCGATAGTGAGCCGTAATACAGCGCATACAGCATACCTGCCACGCCGCCGATGCCGCAGCCCAGCACGTTGCCCATCAGCGTTGCGCCGCTGACATCAATGCCGACCATAGCCGCTGCCTTGCGGTCCTGGCTGACTGCACGCAGGATGACGCCCTGCTTGGTTTTGTTCAGGAAAATCGAGAGCAGGATGCACAGCACGGTCACAACCACCATAACAGTGCATTGCACATAGGTGATACGATAATTCCCGATTTGAATGCCGCCCAAGGGGATGACCTCCGGCATGGCTTTTGTTTCGCTGCCGAAAAGAATCTGCACGGTGTTTTTGATCAGCATACTCATACCGATGGTGCAGATCAGCGGAATGTAGCGCGCGGACTCAAAAAATTTCTCATAGCAGATTTTGTGGATCACAATGCCGATCAGACCCGATGCGGCAAAGCTGAAAAGAATCGTCAAAAGAATATTTCCGCCGGTCAGGGTTGCGGTAAACAGCGCGGCAAACGCGCCGATCATAATCACCTCACCAAAGGTGAAGGACACCAAGCCCACCACACCCACAATGATGGTGTAGCCAATGGCAAACAGCGCATAAATTGCGCCCTGGCAGATGCCATTGATAAGTTGTTCTATCAGATAGGTCATTTTTTATCCTCCTGCTGAAAAAGGGATAGAAAATACCCGTGCCTTTTCGCTTCATGGGTCAAGGCACGGGTACGATCAGCTCCTTTAAGGCAGTACCACGCAATCACAGGGGCGCAGGCGTTTCGCCGTCAGCCGCAAATTGTACAAGGTGCCTTAGTCGTGAACCATCATGTAATCGGATACGGAGGTCAGTACGCCGTCCTGATACTGAACGACCTTATAGCCGCGGTACACAGCGCCGTCCTCGGTAAACTCAAAGGGACCCATCAGACCGTCAAAGCCCTTATAGCTCTGAATGGCGTCCTTCAAGGTTTCGCGGTTCAGGTTGTCGCCGCACTTGATCGCGGCATCGCATACCAGCATAACCGTGTCATAGGTGCTGATGCTGTGGAAGGACGGGGGCATATTGGCACGCTTGGTAAACTCCTCGTTAAACTCCTTCGTTTCGGGGGTGTTGTCACTGGCAACAAAGGCAATGTTGGAGTAGATGCCGTTCACGTCGTCGCCCAGCAGTTCAACCAGCTGGTCGGTCAGGGCAGAACCGGAGATCGCAACGGGAACATCCCAGCCTACCTGACGAATCTGCTTGACGCAGTTTGCTACTTCGTTGTAGCTGCCCATAATGGCAACGGCTTCCGGCTCGGTCTGGCGCATCTTGGAAACGATGGCGGTAAAGTCCTTCTCGCCGGAGGCAATAGCCTCGGTGTCGGTGATCACAACGCCGTCCGCCTCAGCTTCCTGCGTCATATAGCTCAGCATATTCAGACCGTAGTCGTTGTTGGTGTAGACGATCGCCACCGATTTGGCGCCCATCTTCTCGTTGATGACGCGGTTCATCAGGAAACCGCCGTCGTTTTCCTGTACACCGGTGGTCGAAAAGTTGTAAGGACCTACGCGGGGGAAGTCGATCAGACCGGCGGAGGGGGAAATCTGCACGGTCTTGTTTTCTTCATAAATGGGGGCGGTTGCCATGCAGCAGGTGCTGGAGAAATCGCCGATGGTGGCAAGGATGGTCTTGTCCTGGCAAATCAGGCGGGCAACCTCCGCTGCTTCCTTGGCATCATTCTTGGAGTCAAAGCTCTTCAAGACGACCTGCTTGCCGTTGATGCCGCCGGCCTCGTTGATTTTGTCGGCTGCCATCTGCGCACCGACGTTAAAGTGGATACCGTATTCTGCGCTGTCACCCGTAACAGGGCTGACGACCGCCAAGGTAACGGTATCTTCCGCACCGCTTGTTGCTGCATTTGCCGAATTGCTGTTTGCACCGCAGCCAGCCAGCGCACCGGCACAAAGCGCAGCCGCCAACAGGGCACTAAGTTGTTTTTTCATGGTTTTGCATCTCCTTTAAATTTTGAATTGTTGTGCTAAAACCGTTGGCGCCTTGCGGTTTTCTATGCACTTGCTATAGTTTTATTATATGCTGGGTGATATCTTTTGTAAATATAGACAAATCTCACTTTATAAGCACAAATTACAGTTTTGCCACGCTCTTTGACGCTGACAGGCGAAAAATCATAAAAGCATCCTATTTTTATGCCCACCTTATCAACGCACAGAAGCGGACGGCGTATCATCTGGGATATGATCTACGGCACTATTACGCCCAGCACCATGCGTTTATCAAACATTTCAACCTTCCGGCACATTTTCAGTTTGATGTTGCCGCTGGATAAACTTATGTTCTTATAACCTTAAAACCCGTAATGAACGGCGCGTTATGCCTGTCCATCACAGGTTTTTACGTAACCGCCCAATGAAAGCACGTTCCCAGAAAGACAAGAGGCACCCGACTCAGAATCGGGTGCCTTATTTTGTCATGCAAAGTATCCCAGCTATCATTTGTTTCATAAGCACCAGCAATTTCAAGCACCCGATCCGCAATAAAATCCTTACGAGTGCGGTTGCTCTCAACGATTGCTTCGATCAAATTTTCCGGTACATCGGCATAATTTTCGAGCAGCTGTTTAGTGTCCTTGGGCAGGCAGTACCCGCCGGCCGATGTCAAGTCTTGGACAACATTTTTCACAAATAAATTTGAAAAAAAGCAAAAAATAAGCCCTACAATGCTTTCAGTCGGTATCGAACCGATCTGAGCCTTGTAGGGCTTAACAGTTCACTCTATATGTTTTTTCTTAGACCGCCTGCAGAGAGGTGTTTTCCATCACTTTCTTAAATTCCTCTACTGTCATTCCAGCATCTTCCGCTGCTTCTTCAATTGTCACACGGCCTTCTTACAGTTTTTCAACAAATAAAACTTTTAAAGAACAACTCAAGCCGCAAAAAAAGCCTTTAGTTATCGTAGTTTTTCTCAGTTGACCATATGCGGTTGTCAAGTAAGGAACAAAAATTTTTGCAAATAAATAAGCCCTACAAGGTTTTCAAATCGGTTTTGAACCAATTTGATCCTTGTAGGGCTTATCTTTTAATTTTTATGGACGAAGACCCTTTACAAGAGTCTGAAATTCCTGTTCTGTATCTGATGGTCTGCAATATAGACAGTCTTCACTATTCCGTTTCAACTTCCAACACCGAATTGCATCGTCTGTTATTGGACTGCAACGAAACTGAGCAGGAAATCATTATCCGCACGGCGAAGGAGTTAAAGGCCACTCTTGTCAGCCTTGGAATTTAACATCCATCCGTATTAAAATCACAAAATAAAAAGGCCCGCATAAGCCGCAGACGCACCCTCGAATCATCTTGGGTGCTGTCTGTGGTTTATGCGAGCTTCTCTTATAATTCTTTTTCTGTATTTTAACTCATTTTAAGTTATAATACAGAATTCAAGTTAAGATTTACTGTGAATCACTTTTTCTTTACCATGCAGCGTTTCTTAAAGAACGAAATACCGTAGCAAAGAATCTGATCGTAATCATCCTCATACTC
>ENA-OWNQ01000133-OWNQ01000133.1-gut-metagenome-genome-assembly--contig:-NODE-133-length-59533-cov-13.214125_pt1 | contig 59533 bp, 60 predicted proteins | sample MGYA00248252_ERZ651782 | MGnify/ENA primary metagenome ERZ651782 (study PRJEB26908, sample SAMEA4031705) | gut metagenome | biome: gut; feature: normal infant; material: stool | place: China | collected... | reverse complement strand
AAGAAGGCTCTGACCGAGGCTGACGGCAACTTCGAGAAGGCAATCGAGATCCTGCGTGAGCGTGGTCTGGCTACCGCTGCCAAGAAGGCAAGCCGTACCGCTGCCGAGGGCATGGTCTACGCTGACTACTGCCCCCAGTGCAAGGTGGGTGTTGTCATCGAGGTCAACGCTGAGACCGACTTCGTTGCCAAGAACGACAAGTTCGTTGCTTTCGTCAAGGAGGCTACTCAGGTCATCATGAAGCAGAACCCTGCTGATGTTGAGGCTCTGATGGCTTGCAAGACCGAGAACGGCGAGACCGTGGACGAGGCTCTGAAGAACCTGATCCTGGTCATCAAGGAGAACATCAAGGTTCGCCGTTTCGTCCGTTACGAGGGCGTTTGCTCTGCATACGTCCACGGCGGCGGCACCCACGGCATTCTGGTCAACTTCGAGACCACCAACGGCATCGAGGCTAAGGACGAGTTCGTTACCTACGGCAAGGACATCGCCATGCAGGTCGCAGCTGCTAACCCCGGCTATGTCGATGAGGCTTCTGTCCCCGCTGAGGTCGTGGCCAAGGAGAAGGAGATCATGCTGGCTCAGATGGCTGGCGATCCCAAGACCGCGAACAAGCCCGATGCTGTGAAGCAGAAGATGATCGAGGGCAAGATCAAGAAGTTCTTCAAGGAGAACTGCCTGGTCGATCAGGAGTTCGTCAAGGACAGCGACCTGACCGTTGCTCAGTACACCGCTAAGGTCGCTAAGGATCTGGGCGGCGACATCAAGATCGTCAAGTTCACCCGTTTCCAGAAGGGCGAAGGCCTGGAGAAGCGTGCTGACGACTTCGCTGCTGAAGTTGCAAGCATGGTGAAGTAATTTAACTTCCAAAGTTGAATTGGGAGCTGCAGTACCCGTAATAGGGCACTGCGGCTCCTTTTTTGTTTGTGTTTGCCGGGCGGATGTGCTATCATAGAGAAAACGGAAAGAAGGGAGGACGAAAGCAATGCGCAGTGTAAACAAAACGTCTCTCCGAATGGAGAGCATGATCGGATAAGGAGAATCCCTTATGAAAAAACAAACCATGACTCTTGCGGGCATCCCTGCCATCCTGTACGGCAGCCGGAGCCGGAATGTTTACCTCTATCTCCATGGTAAGAACGGCTGCAAGGAAGAGGCAGAGCGCTTTGCCGCTACAGCCTGTGCAGCAGGCTGGCAGGTGCTGGCCATTGACCTGCCCGAGCATGGCGCACGGAAAAACAGCCCTGAGCGGCTTCTGCCGTGGGTGGCTGTGCCGGAGATAGAAGCCGTATATGCCCGCATGAAGCCGGTGTGGGCGCATATCCGGCTGTATGGCGTAAGCATCGGCGCGTGGCTTGCCATGCAGGCGCTGCAGGGAGACGCGCCGGAACAGGCCCTTCTGGTCTCTCCGGTGGTGGATATGGAAGCTCTCATCACGAATATGATGCAATATGCCCATGTGACCGAGGAACAGCTGCGGCGGGCAGGGGAGATCCCCACGGATCTTGGGGAGACCCTCTCATGGCCATATCTGTGCTGGGTGCGGGAACATCCGCTGCACTGGCATGGCCGCACGCAGGTGCTGTATGGTGACAGGGATGCCCTGACCAGCCGCACCATGATCGAGCGCTTCCGTCAGGAAAGCGGGGCGCACCTGACGATCATGGAGGGCGGGGAGCACTGGTTCCATACCCCAGTGCAGATGGCCGTGCTGCAGAGCTGGGAAGAGGCCAATCTCTGAGTACAAAAAACGCCGCTGACGGTTTTTACGCCGTCAGCGGCAATTTGCATTTACAGATTCAGTTCAGCAGGATCTGAAACTCAGACCTTTGCTTCGCTGTTGTGCTCAGCGTTTTTATAGGCCTTGAAGGAGTGGAACACGATGTTCAGGCCCAGAACGATCAGCAGCACGGCCAGGATCAGCTGCAGGCCGTTTGCAATGAACACAGCACCCCAAGTGGTCTCGCCAGCGGGGATGGTGACAGCAGCGGCATTGCTGATGGCCTTGACCATAGCGATCAGGCGCTGCACCAGAGCGGTGAAGGTGACGCACAGCATGATGACCAGCGGAGGGAAGATCATCTTGTTGCTGCGGCCGGTGACCTTCAGGAACACGCACAGGGTGGCCAGAACCAGAGCGCTCAGCAGCTGGTTTGCAGAACCGAACAGGGGCCAGATGTTGGCGTAGCCGATCTTGGTCAGCAGGAAGCCGAAAGCCAGAGTCAGGAAGGTGGAGAAGTACACGTTGCACAGCAGCTTGCGCCAGCCCTCAGCATGCTCCATGTCGTCCACGCTGAACAACTCCTGGAAGCTCATGCGGCCGATACGGGCCACAGCATCCAGACTGGTCAGGGCCAGTGCGGAAACGCACATGGTCATAAACACAGAGGCAAAGTGCTGGTCAAGGCCGAAGCCCACGAAGAAGCTGGCAACGCCGCGGCTGAAGACCTGGAACGGAGTGCCGTCTGCGGGGGTGCCGTCTGCAGCAGCAGAAGCACCGGCAACACACAGGGCGATGACAGCCAGCAGGCTTTCCAGCACCATGGCACCGTAGCCGACCTTCAGCATATCCTTCTCATTGGTAACGGTCTTGGAGGAGGTGCCGGAAGACACCAGACTGTGGAAACCGGAAACAGCACCGCAGGCAACGGTAACGAACAGGATGGGGAACATGGTGCCCAGCTTGGCGTTGGTAAAGCCGGTGAACACCGGCAGGTTCATGACGGGATGGTTGACGATCAGGCCCAGAACAGCACCCACGATCATGGCCACGAACATAAAGGTGGTCATGTGGTCACGGGGCTGCTTCAGCAGCCACATGGGCAGGACAGCGGCAAAGAAGATGTACACAAAGGTGATGTAGCTCCATGCAGCCTTGCCCAGAATGATGGGGAAGTTTGCACCCACCACAAAGGACAGCACGATGAATACGATGCTGATCACATTCTCTTTCCAGCCGGTGAAGTGCAGGTTCTTCTGCAGCAGGCCAAAGATCACGGCGAACACCATGAACATGATGGAGACCATGCCGGCAGCACCGTTGGTCTGGGCAGCCTCCACCAGAGCACCGTCAGCACCGTAGGCATTGAAGGTGCCGGCCACCATGTCGGCAAAGGCGGCAATGACGATGCCGCAGAACAGCCAGCAGAACAGCAGGAACAGCTTGCGGCCGGTCTTGCCGATGTACTTTTCGATCAGCATGCCCATGCTCTTGCCGTCGTTCTTGACGGAAGCATACAGAGCGCCGAAGTCGGTGACAGCACCGAAGAAGATGCCGCCCAGCAGCACCCACAGCAGCACCGGCAGCCAGCCGAAAGCAGCGGCCTGGATCGCACCGGTAACAGGGCCTGCACCGGCAATGGAGCTGAACTGGTGTGCAAACACGGTCCAGCCGTCGGTGGGAACGTAGTCCCGGCCGTCCTCATGGACAACTGCCGGGGTCTTGGCAGAGGGGTCAATGCCCCACTTGTTTGCCAGCCAGCGGCCGTAAAGCATATAAGCGCCAAACAGACACACGGCTGCGATCAATACGATGACCAGCGTATTCATTGTTCTTACCTCTTTCCTTTTTGGCATCCGGCAAATGTCAGCGGCATGGGTGCGGCAGGGTGTAAAAAAAGGCCCCGTCCTCCTGCGTTCGTTCCATTTGGGACGAACCATCGAAGACGAAGGCCTTCACATACACTGCACATCGTGTATGGAATACTCCGCGATACCACTTCGTTTGCTGCACAGGGTAGCCACTCCCAGCGTACATACATACGCAGCCCCGTAACGTGGGCAAAACGGCCATGCATTACTGGAAGGCGGGGTCAGCGCCTTTGTTCACACAGGCTGCTCGCAGGGGAGAACGCTTTGCTCCTGACTGCTGCCCTTGCATCAGATGGGCGGCTCTCTGGGAGAGGGTGCTGCAAAGAATCATGTCCTGTTCATCGCATTTGCCGAATGATTGTCCGTATTTTAGTGCGGGATTCACAAATTGTCAATATCTTTGGAACAAGTTCGGAGGATACACTAATTCGGGAAAGCGTTCTGCAAGAATTTTTAGATGATTTTTGTTCATGCGTGAAACGAAGAAAACTATACACCAACACGAATGAAAAGAGTTCACGCCAAGGGCTTGACTTTCACACTTTGATGTGCTAAAGTGATGATGCAAGAAAGAACCGGAACAGTTCCGAAACATTTAAAAGAGGGAACGCTCCCAAAACCGGACAGGCCGCTGCGGCGGCAAGGAGAACATTCATGGCAGATAAAAATTCCAGAAGAAACCAGACCACCGATGCACTGTTCGATGCCATCCTCAGTCTGGAAACGCGGGAGGAGTGCTACAACTTCTTTGAAGACCTGTGCACTGTAAAGGAGATCTCGGATATGGCGCAGCGGCTGGAAGCGGCAAAGATGCTGCTGGACGGCAGGACCTACGATCAGATCGTGAAGGCAGTGGAGATCAGCACGGCCACCATCAGCCGCATCAACCGCTGCATCCAGTACGGCTCCGGCGGCTACCGCGAGACTATCGAAAAGGTGCGCGGCACCCAGAACCCTAAAAAGCAGGAGTAACACCGGCGTACCCGGCAGACATAGAATGGGGCGTACACCGCCCCTGACCGGATGAACGAAAGGAAGGTTTTATCATGTCTGCTGAGAACTGTATCGATACCACCCGCTGCCCCTGCCCCTGCCTGCCCAAGGTGACGCTGGAGCAGGCGGTCATTGACCTTGTGGAGAGCATCGCTCTGCAGGAAAATGCCCTGAGCCACATCCTGTGTGCCGAAAGCCGGAAGATGGACGCCGCCATGAAACTGGACGGTCTGGACCTGTGCAAGCTGCTGGAAGTAAACGATTCGGCCACCAACATGGTGCACGCCGTGGCAAACCTGGAGCTGGTGCTCAAGGATAAGCTGGAGTTCGTCTCCAACAACCTGTACTACCCGCCTGCGGATGCCGCAGCGAAGTAAGAAGATGCTGAAAGGCCTGTCCGGATGCCGGGCGGGCCTTTTCTCTGCTTGAATGCATAATTTTTGTAAAAACCATTTGTTGGAATTGCTGATAACGGGATTCTGTGCTATACTATACAATGTATCACCATGAAAGTGAGGAAATTTACAAATTGCTGAACTACGATGCGATCCTGTTTGATGTGGACGGGACCCTGATCGATTCCGCTCCCGGTATCATAAATACATTAAAAGAAGTCTTTGCCAAGATGGGCGTGGACACCACGAATGTGAACCTGCGCCGCTACCTTGGCCCGCCGCTGCGCAAGAGCTTTGGTGAGCACTTTACCGACCCGGCCCTCATTGAAAAGGCCACCGACCTGTACCGCGACAGCTACGCCGTCAAGGGCAGTCACGAGTGCGCCGCCTACCCCGGCGCAGCAGAGATGCTGCAGCGCCTGAAGGACGCGGGCCTTGTGCTGTGCACCGCTACCTCCAAGCCCACGCAGGTCGTCACGCCCATTCTGGAAGAAAAGGGCCTTGCAGGCTATTTTGATTTTATCGGCGGCGCGTCCATGGACGAGAGCCGCGACACCAAGACCGACGTGGTGCGCCATGTGCTGGCCCAGCCCATGATGCAGGGCAGGCGGGTGCTGATGGTGGGCGACCGCAACGACGACATGCGCGGCGCTGCGGACTGCGGGCTGGATGCCGCCGGTGCGCTGTACGGCTACGGCAGCAGGGAAGAGCTGGAACCCTTCCACCCGGTGCTGCTGGCCGAAAGCTGCGCCAGCCTTGCAGACCAGATCCTGAACGGACAGGCATGACCGGAAGGCCCTGTGCCGGAAACGAAATGAATGGTGAGAAATATGAGAAATACACGACCGGAAAAGCAAGCGCTTACTCCTATGCAGAAGCAGGCTGTGCTGGTGTGCAGTGTGTGCGCGCTGGCAGCCATTCTGACCATTGCCATTACCATGACGCTGCTCAAGCGCGGCAAGACCCCTGCAGCCCCGGGGGAACAGCCCTCCAGCGAGGTGCTGGTGCCGGGCGAAGAGGATATCTCGGATCACTACCAGATCAGCGAGACCTCTGCCGCCCTGCTGCCGGAGACCGCCGACGCGGGCGAGAGCTACCAGAAGGAAACGCTGTTCCTCGGCGATTCCAACACGGTGCGCCTGTACGCCAACGGCCTGATCAGCCTGCAGCAGTTCTGCGCCAAGGAGGGCATTGGCACCCATGCCGCCCTGAACGAGGGCATCGTTACCTTTAAAAAGGACAGCAGCACCTACACCATTGCGCAGGCCGTGGCCAAAATGAAGCCCCGCCGCGTGGTCATCATGCTGGGCACCAACGATACCGGCATGAGCGTGGACGAGTTCATCAGCAGCTACACCGCGCTGGTGCAGGCCATTCAGGAAAGCTACCCCTACACCGACATCATCGTGAACACGGTGCCGCCGGTGCCCGCAAACCACGCAAACTACCCCCACATGGACCAGACCAAGATCGACGACTTCAACATGGCCCTGCTGTCCATGTGTGAGCAGATGGGCCTGAAGTTCCTCAACAGCGCCGAAGCGCTGAAGGATGCCAACGGCTATGGCCGCGAGGATTACTACCAGACCGGCGATATCCACCTGAAGCCCGTGGGCCTGAAGGCCATGCTGAGCTATCTGCGCACCCACGCTTACCAGACCGACGACCGCCGGCCCGACACCGCCAACATCCCCACCCGCGCCGAGTATACCCCGAACCCCAGCTCTGCGGTGACAGCACCCAGCAGCTCGGAGGCTGCAGGCTCTTCCGAAGAGCAGGGTGTGCTGTATCAGGCCAGCTACCGGGTGGACAAGACCGGCGGCACCCTTTCTAGCGGCGGCGACAGCGGCAAGACATCCCTCTCCTATGAAGTGACCAGCGCCGCCCAGTCCATCAGCGTGACGGCTGTGCCGCAGGACGGCTATGTGTTCGTCAAGTGGAGCGACGGTGTGACCCAGAAGACCCGCACCGATACGAACTTCAAGCAGAACGTGGACGTGACCGCCGTGTTTGCAGCGGCTTCCGTGCATATCAGCAGCACCGGCAAGGCTGTGCTGGGCGATTCCTACACCTTTACCGCAAAGCTGAGCGGCAAGCACCTCACTGCCGACAGCATCCGCTGGTACGCCAACGGTGTGGAAGTGCCGCAGGCGGCGGGCAAGACCACCGTCAAGGTGGAAATCGACCCCTCCATGCTCAATGCGACCTTTAAGGTGTACGCAGTGGCAAGCTACAACGGCTGCACCGTTACCAGCAACGTCCTGAATGTGACGGTCAGCGGCGTAAGCTCCGGCAGCTCTTCGTCCAGCTCCGGCAGCTCTGGCAGCACGTCGGGCAGCAGTTCTTCCGGCAGCACCAGCTCTTCCGGTGCATCGTCCGGCACCACCTCCGGGGCATCCTCCGGGGCTACATCCACCTCCGGCAGCTCGTCTCACAGCGCTTCCGGCAGCTCATCTCATAGCGCTTCCGGCAGTGAGAGCACGGCTTCCCCGGCAAGCTCAGCTTCTGCTTCCAACGGAACAGCCAGCTCTTCCCACAGCACCAGCTCGTCCCACGCGGACTCTGGTGAGAGCAGCTCGGCTTCCCATAGCAGCTCCAGCAGCGAGAGCAGCTCTGCAAGCTCTGGCAGCTCCCATGCGGCTTCGGAATCCAATGCCAGCAAGGAAGCCGCCAACGAGCAGTCCGCATCCACGGACTCCGCGTCCTGAGGCTGTCACCCCGGCCTGCTGTGCCGCATAGGCTGGCAGGAAGGGAGGCGTTTGCATGTACTACGAGGAACCCCGCATCCCGGCGCTGCCCGGGGAAGAGAACGTGACCGACGGCAGCGTGGACGATTACGGCACCGACTGGGAGAACGTGGACAACGGCGCGCTGGAAGAGGAAATGGCAAAGTGTGCTGCCACCCCCTGTGATGTCAAAACCACCTGCCCGGACAACGACCCGGAGCAGACAGACGTACCACCGTACGAAATTGTAACAGAATGATGTGAAGCCAGCTCTGTTTACGGCAGGGCTGGCTTCTGCCTGTTGTTGAGCGCATGGCAGCTGAGGCCATGGCAGAAGGAAAAGAGGGAAGGTTTATGGCAAAATATTATTGCGTGCTGTTCGATGCAGACAACACCCTGCTGAACTTTGACGCAGCCGAAAGCAAGGCACTGGCCGAAACGCTGGTGAACTACGGCATTGAGCCGGACGCAGAAACGGTGCAGACCTACCGCACCATCAACTCGGAGCTGTGGCGGCAGCTGGAAAAAGGCCAGCTCAAGCGGGAAAAACTCATGGCAGAGCGGTTCACCCGCTTCCTCAAGGCCATTGATGCCGCCGGTGACGGAGCCGAGATGAACCGCTTCTATCTGGAACAGCTCTCCACCCATCCGGACCTGATGGGGCCGGAAGTGCTGGACGTGCTGCGGGAGCTTTCCGAGGTGGCAACGCTGGCCGTTGTGACCAACGGCTTCCAGAAGGTGCAGACCCGCCGTCTGGCCGAGAGCGGTGTGCTGAACTTTATGGAGGACGTGTTCGTCTCCGAGAAGATGGACAGCGAAAAGCCGAACCGGAAGATCTTTGATGCGGCCCTGCGCGCCCTTGGCGTGGAGAACCGCGAGCATGTGCTGGTGGTGGGCGACGGCCTGAGCAGCGACATTCAGGGCGGCGTGAATGCGGGCCTTGACACCTGCTGGTATAACCCCAGCCACGCCGAGAACCCCGGCAAGGTGGTGCCCACCTACGAGATCGCAGACCTGAAAGAGCTGTACCCGCTGGTGATGGAGCAGGAAGAGCTGGCCAATGTGGGCCTGAAGAACCGCCGCCACCAGTGCTGAGCCAATAAGCGGATGGAGAACGGGATCATAAAACTATGCTGATACATTTGGAAAAACTAGGCAAGAGCTTTGGCGAGAAGATCGTGCTGCACGATGTGACCGCCAGTGTCGAGCGGGAGGACCGCATCGGCATCGTGGGCCAGAACGGCGCGGGCAAGACCACCCTGCTCAAGATTTTGACCGGCGAGTACCAGGACTACGAAGGCGAGTTCAGCGTGACCCACGGCGTGACGCTGGGCTATCTGGAACAGAACGCAAAGCTGGATGCCACGCTGGATCTCTACGGCGAGATGCGCTCCACCTTTGCCCCTGTGCTGGATGCCATGGCCCAGATGCAGGTGCTGGAACGCAAAATGGCCGCGCAGCCGGACGACACGGAGCTGCTGGCCCGGCACGACCAGCTGCAGAACATCGTGGATGCCGCCGACGGCTACAACATGGATGTGAACATCAAAAAGGTGCTGTCCGGCATGGGCTTTGCGCAGGATACATGGCAGAAGAACATTGCGGTGCTCTCCGGCGGCGAGCTGACGAGGCTGCGGCTGGCAAAGCTGCTGCTGGAAAAGCCGGACGTGCTCATTCTGGACGAGCCCACCAACCACCTGGACTTTGCCACCATGGAATGGCTGGAAAACTACCTCAAGGGCTATTCCGGTGCGGTGCTGGTGGTCAGCCACGACCGCTACTTCCTCGATAACGTGTGTACGAAGATCTGGGAGGTCTCCTTCCAGACCATGACCACCTACAAGGGCAACTTCTCGGCCTACCTGCCCCAGAAGGAAGCCGCCGATGCCCTGCGCCAGAAGCAGCACGATGCAGATGTGGCACTGGCCGAAAAGCTGCAGGACTACGTGGACCGCAACCTTGTGCGCGCTTCCACCACTAAAATGGCCCAGAGCCGCCGCAAGCAGCTGGAAAAGCTGGAGATCACCGAAGCGCCCAAGGACGAGACCAACCAGCTCAAGTTCCGGTTTGAATATGACGTAGAACCGTGGAACGAACTGGTGCTGCTCAAGAACCTGACCATCAAAATAGGGGAGCGTACCCTGCTGGAACCCTTTACCTACACGGTGTGCCGCGGCCAGCGGCTGGTGATCGCAGGCCCCAACGGCGCGGGCAAGTCCACCCTGATGCAGGTGCTGGACGGCAAGCGCCGCCCCTCCGGCGGCATGGTGCGGCTGGGCACCGGCGCACGGCCCAGCATCTTTGCCCAGCAGCAGAACCGTCTGGGGCAGGGCCGGGTCATCGATGTGATCTGGAACAAGTACCCCCGCATGACCGAGCTGGAAGTGCGCAGCCATCTGGCAAAGCTGGGCTTCCGGGGCGAGACGGTGTTCAAGCCCTGCGAGGCGCTTTCCGGCGGCGAGCTGGCCCGCCTGCGCTTTGCGGAGATCGTGCTGGAACGGCCCAACCTGCTGTTTCTGGACGAGCCCACCAACCATCTGGACATCTACACCCGCGAAAACCTGACCGAGGCCCTCATGGCCTACACCGGCACGCTGCTGCTGGTCACCCATGACCGCCACCTGATGAACAGTCTGGCCTGCCCCATCCTCTACCTTGAGGACGGCAAGGCCACCCTCTACCCCAGCTACGATGCCCTGATGGGCCGCAGCGCCCCGGCCCCTGCCGTGCAGAAGGCCGCCGAACCGGCCAAGACCGGCTACGGCAGGGAGCAGCGCCGCCGCCGCGCAGAGCTGCGCGCCAAGATCAAGGCCTGCGAGGACGAGATGGAAGCCTGCGGTGCACGCGAAGTGGAGCTGGACAACGAGATCAACTCGCCGGAAGTGTACAACGACCCCGACCTGCTGCGCCAGAAGAGCGACGAGCTGAGCGACCTGCGCTTCCATCAGGAAGAGCTGTTTGCCGCGTGGGAAGCTGCCATGGAAGAGCAGGAAAGCTACGAGCAGAGCCAGCAGACCGAAGAGTAAAGGAGGGTGCAGCATGCCCCAAAACAGACGCAGTTACGAAAAAACGCGCCGCATCGCCCTTTCCGGCCTGCTGTTTGCGCTGGCCATGGCGCTTTCGTTCATTGAGGGCACGCTCACCATCCCGGGCCTTTTGCCGGGCATGAAGCTGGGCCTTGCCAACATCGTGGTGATGTACGCGCTGTTTTTCATGGGGCCAAGGCAGGCGCTGGTGCTGGACGTGCTCAAGGCACTGTTCGTGTTTCTGGTGTCCGGCTTCACGGCGGGCCTTCTCTCGCTGTGCGGCGGCCTGCTGTCACTTTTGGTGATGTGGGTGCTGTACTACCTGCTGCCGGTGCGGCCCACCTGGTTCATCCTGTCCGTGTGCGGTGCGCTGGCCCACAACATCGGCCAACTGCTGGGTGCAGGCGTGATCATCTCGTCCTCGCTCTCCTTCTACTACGCGCCGGTCATGCTGGTGCTGGGCCTTGTGATGGGCGCACTGACCTCCATCACCCTCAAGGCCCTGCTGCCGGCTCTTGGCAAAATGGGCTTCTCCACGCAGGAAAAGCGGGGGGAATAACCAACCGTCCATGCATCACAGTTGCATTTTGGCCGGAAATCAGTATAATAAGGAAACAACCTGCTATTTTAAAGATACAATCTCTTGCATACAGCGCTGCCGCCGTGGGAAAGTGCGCGGCAGCCGGGAGGTGTTTGCACTATGAGTGAAAAAGTTACCATCAAGGTGGAGCGCAAAAAGCTGCATCTGCCCACCATCGCCCTGCGGGGTCTGGTGGTGTTCCCCAACAATCTCGTCCACTTTGAGGTGGGCCGCGAAAAGAGCATTGCCGCCGTGGAGTGGGCAATGGCAAATAATTCCAACGTGTTTCTGGTGGCACAGAAGTCCATGGACACCACCGAGCCGCAGCAGGCAGACCTGTTCAGCTACGGCGTGGTGGCCGAGGTCAAGCAGGTGCTGCGTGTCTCCGGGGACCTTGTAAAGGTCCTGGTGGAGGGCAAGTACCGCGCAAAGCTCAGTGTACTGGATGCCAGCGGCGATTTTCTGCTTTCGGAGGTGCGCCCGGCCCCGGTGCGCACAGGCAAGGCCGACGATGCTGTGGAGACCGAAGCGCTGCTGCGCGCCCTCAAGGCCGGGTTTGACGAGTACCTTGGCATGAACCCGCGCCTTGGCAAGGACGTGGTGTTTGCCATCGTTTCCAGCGACGACCCCGCCTTCCTCAGCGAGTACATGCCCGCAAACCTGCTGTTCCGCTACGAGGACAAGCAGGCTGTGATGGACGAGGGCACCCTGAACGGACGGCTGAAAAAGCTCATCGAGATGCTGCGCCGTGAGTGTCAGGTGATGAAAATTGAAAAGGAGATCGCGGAAAAGGTCAACGAGTCCATGGACAAGAACCAGCGCGATTACTACCTGCACGAACAGCTGCACATCATCAGCGACGAGCTGGGCGAGGGCGACGACACCCACGCCGAGGCCGACGAGTACCGCCGCAGGATCACCGAGCTGCACCTTGCCGAGGACAGCGAGAAGAAGCTGCTCAAGGAAGTGGACCGCCTTGCCAAGATGCAAGGCTCCAATCAGGAGGCAACGGTCATCCGCACCTATCTGGACACCTGCCTTGACCTGCCGTGGAACACCTTTACGGTGGACGACCTTGATATCAGCCGCGCACAGCAGATCCTGGACCGCGACCACTACGGCCTGAAAAAGGTGAAGGACCGCATTCTGGAAACGCTGGCCGTGCGCAAGCTGGCACCGGACGTGAAGGCACAGATCATCTGCCTTGTAGGCCCTCCGGGCGTGGGCAAGACCAGTATTGCACGCTCCATCGCCGAAAGTCTGGGCCGCAAGTATGTGCGCATCAGCCTTGGCGGCGTGCGGGATGAAGCCGAGATCCGCGGCCACCGCCGCACCTACATCGGCGCGATGCCCGGCAAGATCATCAATGCCATGATCTCTGCCAAGAGCGCGAACCCCCTCATGCTGCTGGACGAGATCGACAAGCTGGCAGGCGACTTCCGGGGCGACCCGGCCGCAGCCCTGCTGGAAGCGCTGGACCCGGAGCAGAACAGCACCTTCAACGATCATTTCATCGATATCCCGTTCGATTTGAGCCATGTGCTCTTTATCACCACCGCCAACGATCTGGGCAGCATCCCCGGCCCCCTGCGCGACCGCATGGACGTGATCGAGCTGCCCAGCTACACCCGTGTGGAAAAATACAACATTGCCCGCAAGCACCTGCTGCCCAAGCAGCTCAAGGCCTGCGGCCTGACCGGCAAGGTCACGCTGAGCCAGAGCGCGCTGTACGGCATCATCGACGGCTACACCCGCGAGGCCGGTGTGCGCAATCTGGAACGCACCATCACCAGCGTGCTGCGCAAGTGCGCCCGCAAGATCGCCGCAGGCGAGACGGAAAGCGTCTCCGTTACCGGCACCATGCTGGAACAGCTGCTTGGCCCCCGCTTCGTCAAGCCCGACTTCCTCAACCGCACCAACGCGGTGGGCATCGCCAACGGTCTGGCATGGACCAGCGTGGGCGGCGAGACCCTGCCCATCGAGGTGCAGGTGATGGACAACGGCAGCGGCAAGATCACCGTCACCGGTTCGCTGGGCGACGTGATGAAGGAGAGCGCTCAGCTGGCCGTTACGTGGGTGCGCGTGCACGCCGCCGAGTACGGCATCGACCCGGAAAAGCTCAAGAAGTGCGACCTGCACATCCACGCCCCGGAGGGCGCAGTGCCCAAGGACGGCCCTTCTGCCGGTGTCACCCTGACCACGGCGCTGGTGTCCTGCCTGTCCGGCATCCCGGTACGCGGCGATGTGGCCATGACCGGCGAGATCACCCTGCACGGCAACGTGCTGCCCATCGGCGGCCTGCGGGAAAAGAGCATGGCGGCCTACCGCGAGGGTATGAAAACGGTGCTCATCCCCAAGGACAACGAACCCGACCTGTATGAGGTGGACGACGAGGTGAAGAAGAACCTCACCTTCCTGCCCATGCAGAGCCTGACACAGGTGCTGAACGCGGCCCTGCTCAAGCCCCAGAACGCAAAGAAGGCCAAGGCTCCCAGCCGCACCCATGCAAAGAAAAAGGCGGCAGACGCCGCCATTGTGCCGCCCACCGCAGAAAAGCCCCAGCCCGGCGCAGTGTGCTGAGCCAGGTCAGGAATCTGCCCGGCCTGCGGGTCGGGAGTTTCTCTGAGAAATGAGAGAATTGTAAGCATCCTCGCCCTCTCAGTCACCTGCGGTGACAGCTCTCCCAAAGGGAGAGCCCTTGGCATAAAGATGCACTGTATGTGGATTGCCAAAGGCTCCCACTTTGGGGGAGCTGTCGAGCGAATGCGAGACTGAGAGGGCGAGGATGCTGTCCGGGAGAATCTGTCCCGACGGGATATATTTGAAAGATGTACCACAAGAAAGGAAAGCTCCATGAATTACAACAAAGCTGATTTCATTGCCAGCTACGGCATTTCCAGCCAGCTGCCCGAGAGCGACCGCCCGGAACTGAGCTTTTCGGGGCGGTCCAACGTGGGCAAATCCAGCCTGATCAATAAGCTGTGCAGCCGCAAAAACCTTGCCCGCGTGTCCAGCACCCCGGGCAAAACGGCCACCATCAATTTCTATTCGGTGGACGACTGCTACTTTGTGGACCTGCCCGGCTACGGCTACGCCAAGGTGAGCAACGCCGACCGTGAGCGCTGGGACGACCTCATCAACAGCTACTTTGAAGCACCCCGCCACCACACCCTGCTGGTGCAGCTGCTGGACTGCCGCCACGCCCCCAGCGCCGACGATGAGCAGATGCTGCGCTACCTGCACTATCACCAGATCCCCTACGTGGTGGCCCTGACCAAGGCCGACAAGCTCAAAAAGAGCCAGCTGGCCAAGACGCTGGAAGACTTTGAGAACCTCTGCCGCCCCTATGGCTGCCAGAAGGTGGTGCTGACCAGCGGCGAGAACGGCTACGGCATCCCGGAGCTGCAGGCGGTGCTCAATGCCGCTGTGGCCGGGGAACAGGAAGCGGAGTAAACCATGGCCTACAACGAATTTGCCTATTTCTACGATGAATTCAACGGCGAGGCCGATTACGATGCCCTGTATGCCCACATCCATGCAAAGCTCAAGGAGCACGGCATCCACGACGGCATCCTTGCCGACCTTGGCTGCGGCACCGGTGAGCTGACGTTGATGCTCACGCAGGCGGGCTATGATATGATCGGCATTGACCAGTCCGAGGAGATGCTCTGCGTTGTGCGCGATAAGGCCGAACAGCTGGGCCTTTCCGGCAGGCTGCTGCTGCTCCGGCAGGACCTGCTCAAGCTCGATCTGTACGGCACCATCCGGGGCGCGGTGTCCACCTTTGACACCTTCAACCACATCCCGGACCTCGACACCGCCATTGCCAACGCGGGCTTTTTCATGGAGAAGGGCGGGGTGTTCCTGTTCGATATGAACACGCCCTACAAGCACCGGAACGTGCTGGGCGACAACGCGTTCACCTTTGAGGAAGAGGATGCCGCCTGTGTGTGGCGCAACCACTACGATGCCGCCAACCGCCGCGTGGAGATCACCGTGGACATCGACTACCACGAGACCGGCGAGCACTTCCACGAGCAGTTCTGCGAGTACACCTATGACCTTGACACCATCCGCACCGCGCTGGAAAAGCACGGCTTTGCGCTGGAAAGCGTCTGCGACGGCGAGACCTTCGGCCCGCTGACCGAGGACAGCCAGCGCTATTTCTTCTGCGCAGTCAAGCAGTATACACAATTGGAGGGATAACTTTATGGCAAATCTGATCCGCGGCCTGTCGGAGAACGGCGGGGTCGTGTTCTGTGGCGTGGATTCCACCCAGATCGTCCGCAAGGCTGAAAAGCTGCACACCACCAGCGCCACCTGCAGCGCGGCACTGGGCCGTCTGCTCACCGGCGCGGCCCTGATGGGCTCCATGCTCAAGGACGACCGTGACCAGATCACCCTGCGTGTGTCCGGCGGCGGCCCGGCGGGCGTGGTCATTGCCTGCACCGACGGCACCGGCAACGTGAAGGGCTGCATCGATCACCCCTTGGTGGAGCTGCCCGCAAAGCCGAACGGCCACCTGGATGTGGGCGGCGCTGTGGGCAAAGACGGTGTGCTCACCGTCATCCGGGATAACCGCCTGCAGAAGGAGCCTACCGTGGGGCAGGTGCCGCTGGTCTCCGGCGAGATCGCCGAGGACCTGACCGCCTACTACGCCTACAGCGAGCAGGTGCCCACCGTCATGGCGCTGGGCGTGCTGGTGGACAAAGACCTGTCCATCCTGTGCGCAGGCGGCTTTATGGTGCAGCTGCTGCCCGGTGCCACCGATGCGGAGATCGATCAGCTGGAAAAGAATATCGCGGCCATGCCGTCCGTCACCACCCTGCTGCACGAGGGCAAGACCCCCGAGGACATGATGCAGCTGGCGCTGGCGGGCTTTGACCCCAACGTGCTGGACGAGCGCGATGTGCACTACCAGTGCGACTGCAGCGCCGAGCGCACCAAGGAGATGCTGTTCAGCCTTGGCCGCAAGGAGCTGGTGAGGATGCGCGACGAGGACCCCGCCTGCGAGGTGGTGTGCCACTTCTGCCACAGCAAGTACCAGTACGACCTCAACGACCTGCTTGCCGAGTACGACGCGCAGGCGGCGGAACGTGCCGCTGCAGAGCAGGGGACTTGACAAACCGCTAAAAAACAACTATACTGCAAATAGAAAAGGCGCTGTCCGCAATGGTCAGCTCCTTCCGGTTAGATCAATAAGAATGACCGCCACGGTTTGAGAGTCTGGGGCGGTCATTTCTTATTGTTATGGATCTCTTTGAAGATTGCCCATGCGATCTGAAATGTAATTCCAACTGTACCGCCAACAATGACGAACAGCTGCAGAACCTCTTCCAACTTCATGATGCATCCCCCCTTCCGCGTTTGCGAACGGGGGAACAAACAATAAGCTTTTACGTCCCCCGGACGCTTGCCGGAGGGAAGCATGACCACCTGCGCTTGCAGACAGCACCTAATCACCGCCTTTTCAGGCGGTATTTTTAGTTTAACATACTTTTTGACGAATTACAACGGGAATCCTTTCACCCGCAGATGTCCGCTGCCACGGTGTAGGTGACGGTATAGTCCAGTACATTGCCGTTCACGGTGCAGTCCTCTTTGCGGGCGATGTGCTCCGCGTCCGGCCATGCGGCGTACAGCGCCTGCAGGCTTTGCAGCCGGGCCAGCGCGGCGGCCTGCGCTTCGGTGCGGTGCAGCGTTTCCGGCTGCTGCACATAGCGGCAGGTCTCCTCCACAGAGCAGGGCAGGGCAAGGCCCAGCAGCGGCACCTCCGGCTGAAAGTGCCGGAGGATCACCGCCGCATGTTCCGGCGCAGGCGCGGCGGGCAGAGAGAAGGTGTGCCCGAACACTGTCACCCGGTATGTGCGGGTGCACGCGCCGGTGTACTGCTGCACCGTCTCTTCCAAGGGCACGGTGCGGGTGTCGCTCCACTCAAACTGCGCAACCACCGTTCCGGCGGCGGGCGCAAAGATCAGGGTGCCGTCCCGCTCGGCGCGGGCTGTGCCAATGAGGCCCTGCCCGGCTTCCACCTGCTGGCCCGGCTGCACCAGCATGGTGCCGCTGGTAAGGTTCGTGCGCAGAACAGTGCCGCCGCATTTTGCCCGGATGCCATGCAGCGTTCCGGCGGCAATGTCCGGCTTGGGCCTGGCCGCGGCGGCTTCCACCACCAGCCGCCCTTTGGCAAAATTCAGGCTGGCCCAGGAGAACTCGCCGCTGTGCAAAAGGGCGTACTCCCCGGCGGTGAGCTTTGCCTCGGTCACAGCCGCACCGGGCTGCAGGCCCGCTTCCCGCAGGACGGCGCAGGCCCGCGCAGCCTGTCCGGTGGTGAGGGAAGAGGTGTCCGCATACCAGACGAATTGCTGTGCAAAGAGCAGCAGCGGCACAAACACCGCCAGCCCCGCCCAAAGCCCGGCCCGGCGCAGCAAGGGGCGCAGACGGAAATACAGCCCCAGCTTCCGGCGGATGCGCAGCCGCACCCGGTGCTTGCGGGCCAGCGCGGCAAGGCGCGGGTACTGCCACGCGGCGCACCGCCCGCCAAACCCTCCCGGCAGGGCCGTTACCCCGTAGGGATGCAGCCCGGCCCGGGCGGCAGCGGTAAGCAGGGCTTCGGTGCTGCCATTGCATGCGGTGAACTCCACCGCGGCCCAAAGGCTTACCGGTTCCATGGGCACCTCCTAGTCATCCGCAAAGTCCGTGCGCACGAACCGCCCCCGCAGGGTCAGGCGGCTGGCGGTAAGGGTGACGATCTTCAGCCCGTCGCCGTAGATGGTCAACCGGCCATGGGGCATCTGCAGGCACAGCCGGTCGGGGCTGTAGGCCAGGATGCGGCAAAAGTGCTCCACCTCCATGCGGCCCCCGCTCAGGTAGACGGCAGGGGCGTGGTAAAAGCCCTGCGGCGGCTGACGGAACAGCAGGGCCAGCCAGCTTTGCAGCAAAAGCCGCTTTTTGCGCTTGGCACACATCCCATTCCCTCCCATCCCGCAGTTCTGCCCGCGGCGCGCTGCTACATATATATGGATGCGGAGGGCTGAGTTATGAATCGAAGCTGGAATTTCCGGCGGGGCGTGCTGCTGGCGCTGGCAGGGTACACGGCGTTTCTGGTGTTTGCCGCGCCGCAGCGCTGTGCCGATGCCCTGCAGGCGGGGCTGCGGCTGTGCGGCGGGCCGCTGCTGGTATCGCTGTTTCCGTTCCTCATCGTATCGGCGCTGGCGGCAGGCTGCGGGGCCGGGCAGTGGCTGGGCTTTGTGTTCCGGCCTGCGGCGCGGCTCATGGGCATCCGGGCAAAGGGTGCGGGCGGCGTGCTGCTCATTGGGGCCTTGGGGGGCTTTGCACCGGCGGCGGTGGCTGCGTCCGAAGCCGTGCGCACCGGCCAGCTCACCTCCCGGCAGGCCTCGGCGCTGCTGCCCGCCTGTGTGTGCAGCGGGCCGTCCTTTGTCATCCTCACGGTAGGGCAGCAGATGCTGGGCAGCCGCGCGGTGGGGGTGCGGCTGTTTGCGGCCCAGCTGCTGGCGGGATACCTCACGGCGGCGCTGCTGTGCCGGATGCAGGGCGGGGCCGGGCAGGCTCCACCCGCGCAGGGGGAAACCATTCCGCTGCCCGCACTGGACGCGGTGATCGCGCAGGCGGCAGTGACCTACCTGAAGCTCTGCGGCTTTGTGCTGTACTTCCGGCTGCTGGCGGCAGGGTGCGGGGCATTGCTGCCACAGCCGTGGGCGGCGCTGCCCGCCATGCTGCTGGAAGTGTGTTCCGGCTGCGATCAGGCCGCCCGCACCGGGCTGTGGGCCAGCACGCTGTGCTGTGCGGCGCTCAGTGTGCAGGGGGTGTCGGTGCTTTTGCAGGTGCGCACCATCTGCCCGGCCGAGATCTCGCTGCGGCCTTTGCTGGCAGCGCGGGCGGTGCATCTGCCGCTTTCGGTGGCGCTGTTCTGGCTGGGCAGCACCGTGCCGGTGCAGGCCGTGCAGACCTTTACCACCCTGACCGAACGGGTGGTGGTGCTGCACCGCGTGCCGCTGGACTGCGCCCTGCTGGCCTTTGCCGTGTGCTGCATCACGGTGGAGGAGTTGGCGAGGAGTTAAGGTACGGGCTGGGCTGTGGGCTGGGAGTTTCTCCAGCGAATGTCCGGGAAGTGGGGCCCCGTGCGTAAGCACAGGGGCGGAACCGTGGGTTCCGGGCTGTTCGCGGAGAAAGCTGCCAGCACGCAGCCTGCGGTTTCAGGGAACTTTATCAGGTGCTACTGTAGGAGCGTTATCTGAGAAGGTGACTGATTTTTGACGAATGAGCGTGAAAAAAGACACTTTGTCAAGCTGATAAACTGACAACAGCGTGGCAAACAGAGTCACTTTGTCAGCAAGGGTCACTTTGTCAAATTGACAAACAGACAATTATAAACATAGATGCGTTATAATTTTGCCACTTTGTCACTTGTTTCTCCACGGTAGGGCATGGCAGTGAACCAACTGCGTACGTTGCCGCCCTGATTGATCTGGTGCTTTGCAATCTCACCGGATTTTACAAGCTCACTGTACACACGGTTGTAGGTACTGTCACTGCACCCGATCTCCCGCAGGACGGCGGCGCGCAGCTCGTTGCTGGGCATCGACCCAAGGCGGCTCTCGGACAGAACGTTCAGGATGGCGCTGCGGGTGTCCTGCCGGGTCTCCGCCGTGCGCACCCGCCGCTCCTCAATGAAGTCGGCATCCTTCTTGTCGGTGTAGCCGTCAAACACGGCCCGCGCGGTCTTTACGCCCTCCACCTCCACATCGTCGATGTGCAGCAGCACCGTCTGCTGGGGGCGGGCGTAGCTGTTTTTCTCGTGGCTGAGATAAATTTTGCCGTCGTTCTTGGCGCGGCCCATCATCAGCACGCTGCGGGCCATGTCCCAGATATCCGAGCTGTCGGCCAGACGTGCGCGGCCGGAAACGCCCTGCTTTTTGTTGGAGTGCATCACGATGAGCACCGCGCAGCCCTGCTTTGCGGCAATGGCGCGCAGCGGCAGCAGGGCACCGCGCATCTGGTTGCGGCTTGCCATCTCCACATCGGCGGGCAGAAAGCTCTGCAGCGGGTCCACGATGAGCAGCAGCGGCCCGGCCTTGGCGGCAAAATCCGCCAGTGCCTGATCCTTGAGGGTAAGGGGCTGGCCGGTCTTGCCAAAGTAGTCGTCGGCGGTCAGCACCAGTACCCGGTTCATGTCGGCCCCGGCCGCCAGCAGACGGGCCTTGAGCACCTTGCCGGGGTCGTCCTCGCCTGCAAGCAGCAGCACCTTGCCGGTCTGCTGCGGCGGCAGCGGAAAAAAGCCGGAGGTCTTGCCCGCCGTCACATAGGCAATGAGCTGTGCCTGCCAGATGCCCTTGCCGGTGCCGCCGTCGGCACCCAGCAGCGACACTTCGCCCAGCGGCAGCAGCTGCGGCACCAGCCACGCCACGCTCTGCATGGGCACATCGGCCAGCAGGCCGGGCTGCGCCGCGCTGCCCTCCAGCGCAAGCTTGCGCTGCTTTGCGTCCGCGTTCACGGCTGCCATAAAGGCTGCGGGGTCGGCCTGCCACGCCTGCTTGCAGGTGTTGAGCCATTGATCGATCTTGTAATTGACGGCGGGCAGCTGCATGTTGCAGGCTGCGCCGCGCACATCGTCCAGCAGGTCTTCCCGTGCATCCGGGTCGGTCTGGTGGAACATTACCGCAAAGGTCAGGCGGCTGAACAGCTGCTGCTCGGTCCTGCAGGCATCCAGCATGTTCAGAAAGTCTGTGCGGTCCTGAATGGATACTCCCAAAATACATTTCTCCTTTCGCTGTGGTTTATAACTGGAAGCAAAACCAAATGTTGTTGCTATCAGTATAACTCTGAAAAAACAACGTGTCAACAAATAGTTTTTGCGCAAAAAGCCACAGCTTCCGGGGAGAAAATGCACCGGAAAATGGGAAAAGAAAAAGAGAAGGCGGGCACCTTCTCTTGACAAAACGGCAAAAAATAACTATACTACAAATAGAAAAGGTGCTGTCCGCAATGGTCAGCTTCCTATCTTTACAATCAAGATTGACTGCACGGAGTTGGAAGGCTGTGGCAGTCAATCTTTTTTGTTGTCATCACATTTGCGCTGAGAAAACTTCTCCAAGACCTCAACGGTCAGGCGAACTGCATCAAGGATCAGACTCAACAGCATGAGAATGACCGTGAGCAGAGTGAAAAGCTCCATCAGGCTCATTGATATCCCTCCCTTCGCCTTCAAGGCTCCGGGCAGGGTACTTCCAAAAAAGTTTCCTCCCGGAACCTCTGCTTCATTCCATGTAGAAAGAGCAGCGATACAGGGCAGGAAGCATGACCACCTGCGCTTGCAGATAGCACCTAATCACCGCCTTTTCGGGCGGTATTTTTAGTTTAACATACTTTTTGACGAAATACAATAAGAACCCACAGAAACGACGCTTCGTAAAATTTTATGGTGCATGGTTGCTTTTTGCAAAAAAGCAGAGTATAATAAAAGTGAGAAAGTAAGAAAATCGCACAAAGGAGAATGAAGGATGCTGACGGAATTGAGGACAAAATCCCAGATCACCATTCCAAAGGATATTGTAATGAAGATGGGCCTGCGTGAGGGCGACAAGCTGGAGATCGTGGAGAAGGATGGCGTGATCGAGCTGATGCCGGTAGCCGTTTACCCCAAAAAGTATCTGGACGAGCTGCGCAGCGAGATCAACGAAGCAAAGGCCAAAATTGCGGCAGGGGAGCAGCCGGTGTTCGACACTGTGGACGCACTGTTTGAAGCGCTGGACGGTGCGGACGAATGAATTACAAGATCACCTACACCAAACGATTCATAAAGAACCTGAAGCGTTTGAACGCAGCGGAGCGGGCGCAGCTGAAAAAGAAGCTGGAAATTCTGGAAATGGACCCGCTGTATCCGTCGCTGCGCACAAAGCGTATTCAAGGCACGGTAGACTTGTTCGAGTTCAGCGTAAACATGGACGTGCGGGTCATCTGGCAGTACGACGGTGATACGATCATTCTGCTGTTGGACATTGGACACCATGATATTCTGAATCAATTTTAAAAGCCTGTAAACACGATAAAAAGGCCGCTGCGTTCACATGCAGCGGCCTTTCCATTTGATGGGGAGTATTCAGCGGCGGTTTACTGGATGCCGGTCACAGGGTAGTCCTGATCCTCAACGGCCTTCTTCAGCACGTCGTCGGCGACCTCGGCGTTCAGGGTGACGATGGCGGTGCCGGCCTCGTGGCTCACCACGGCCTCGTCCACCTCGGGCAGGGCTTCCAGAGCCTTCTTCACGCGGGCTTCGCAGTGGCCGCACATCATGCCTTCCACCTTCAGGGTCTTTTTCATAGCAGTGTCCTCCTTGGTACTCTCTTTATTTGCAACCGCTGCGGGCTGTGCGGAGACAGCGGGCAGGGAAGCAGCATTTTTTGCCGCACGATCGTGCTTTGTGCTGTGCACGTCGAACAGGTTCAGGCGCAGGGCGTTGCTTACCACGCAGAAGCTGGAAAGGCTCATGGCAGCAGCACCGAACATGGGGTTCAGCGTCAGGCCGAAGGGGATGAACACGCCGGCCGCCAGCGGGATGCCGATGATGTTGTAGATGAACGCCCAGAACAGGTTTTCGTGGATGTTGCGCAGGGCAGCGCGGCTCAGGCGGATGGCGGCGGGCACGTCCGACAGCCGGGAGTTCATCAGCACCACGTCCGCCGCGTCGATGGCAACATCGGTGCCTGCGCCGATGGCGATGCCGGTGTCGGCACGGGTCAGGGCCGGGGCATCGTTGATGCCGTCGCCCACCATGGCCACCTTGCCGGATGCCTGCAGCTGGCGGATGACCGCTTCCTTGCCGTCGGGCAGCACGCCTGCGATCACCTCGTCCACACCGGCCTGCCTGCCAATGGCATCGGCAGTGCGCTGGTTGTCACCGGTGAGCATGACCACGCGGATGCCCATGGCCTGCAGCTCCCGGATGGCCTGCGGGCTGTCCTCCTTGATGGTATCGGCCACCGCGATGATGCCCAGCAGGCGGCCTGCTCCGCCGAAGAACAGGGGCGTTTTGCCCTGTGCGGAAAGGGCTGCGGCCTTCTCCTGCAGCTGTGCGGGCACGGTGACTTTGGTGCCGATAAAGGACGCATTGCCGCCAAAGATCTCCACGCCGTCCAGCTTTGCGGCCAGACCGTTGCCCGGCAGGGCGGCAAAGCCGGATACCTCGGGGGCGGTGAGCTTCTGCGCGTCGGTGCAGGCCAGCACGGCCTTTGCCAGCGGGTGCTCGCTCTTGTGCTCCAGTGCGGCGGCAAGGGTGAGCAGCTCGGTCTCGGAAACGCCCTCGGCGGGCAGAATATCGGTCACTTTTGGTTCACCGCTGGTGATGGTGCCGGTCTTATCCAGCGCCACGATCTGGGTGCGGCCTGCAGCTTCCAACGAAGCGGCGGTTTTGAACAGGATGCCGTTCTTTGCACCCAGACCGTTGCCCACCATGATGGCCACCGGCGTAGCCAGACCCAGCGCACAGGGACAGCTGATGACCAGCACGGAGATGCCGCGGGCCAGCGCATAGCCCAGCTCACGGCCCAGCAGCAGCCACACGATGGTGGTGACCACCGCGATGGTAATGACCGCAGGCACGAAGAAACCGGACACCGTATCGGCGATTTTTGCAATGGGAGCCTTGGTGGCGGCGGCATCGCTGACCATCCGGATGATCTGGGCAAGGGTGGTGTCCTCGCCCACGCGGGTGGCCCGGCACTGCAGGAAACCGGACTGGTTGGTGGTGGCAGCGCTCACCTTATCGCCCGCAGCCTTGTCCACGGGGATGCTCTCGCCGGTCAGGGCGCTCTCGTTCACGGCGCTGGTGCCTTCCAGCACGATGCCGTCCACGGGGATGTTCTCGCCCGGGCGCACCACAAAAATATCCCCCTTCTGCACCTGCTCGATGGGCACGGTCACTTCGGCACCGTCCCGCAGCAGGGTGGCGGTCTTGGGGGCAAGCTTCATCAGGCTCTTGAGCGCGTCGGTGGTCTTGCCCTTGGAGCGGGCCTCCAGCATCTTGCCCACCGTGATGAGGGTCAAGATCATGGCGGCGGACTCAAAGTAGAACTCCATCATATAATGCATGACCAGCTCGCTGTTGCCGTCCACCTGCGCGCGGGTCATGGCGAACAGGGCGTAGGTGCTCCACACAAAGCTTGCCATGGAACCCATGGCCACCAGCGTGTCCATGTTGGGCGAGCCGTGGAGAAGCCCCTTGAAGCCGTTGATGAAGAACTTCTGGTTGATGACCATGACGATGCCCGCCAGCAGCAGCTGCACAAGGCCCATGGCGATGTGGTTGCCGTCGAACCAGCGGGGCAGGGGCCAGCCCCACATCATGTGGCCCATGGAGAAGTACATCAGCACCAGCAGAAAGCCCAGCGACGCAATGAGCCGCCGCTTGAGCTTGGGGGTCTCGTGGTCGGCCAGCGCGTCAAGGTCGGCGCTGGTGGCGCTGGCAGCCGCCGCGCCCGCACGCTTGGGGCTGGCACCGTAACCGGCATCCTGCACGGCCTTGATGATCTCGGCAGAGCTGGCGGTGCCCTCCACGCCCATGGAGTTGGTCAGCAGGCTCACCGAACAGCTGGCAACGCCGGGCACCTTGCTCACGGCCTTCTCCACCCGGGCGGAGCAGGCTGCGCAGCTCATGCCGGTAACGTTGTATTGTTCCATAAAATATCACTCCTACGTTGAGTATGCACGGGAAAAGGCTTCTTATTTCATGAGCTTGGGCAGCAGATTCATCAGCTCGTCCAGCTTTGCCTCGCTGCCCGCACGCAGGTCGTCCGCCACGCAGGTGGAGATGTGCTGTGCCAGCAGCTCCTTGGAAAAGCTGTTCAGCGCCGAGTTCGCCGCCGCCACCTGCACAAGGATGTCCACGCAGTAGGCATCCTTTTCCAGCATGCCGCGGATGCCGCGCACCTGCCCCTCGATGCGGCTGAGCCGGTTCAGCAGGGCCTTGTGTTCCTCCGGGGTGCGGTCCTTGTGGCGGCAGCAGGAGGGGGTGACGCTTTCGGTGGGCACAGCGGATGCGTCAATGGCCGGAGCTGTGGCAGCTTCGGGCTGGGCGGGCGTGCCGCAACAGCAGCAGGGCTTTTTCTCGTTGTCCATAAAATATCTCCTTTACCCATAGGGGGTATACATCTTACAGCATGAGTATAGCACAGCAAACCCGATAAATCAAGTAGGGAATTGAAAAATACAAACAAAAAGAGGGAAGGCACTGCAAATGCCTTCCCTCTATCAAATATCTTTTACTTCTCCAGAATCCGCGGCACAAACAGGCCCAGCATCTTGCCCCACCAGTACCACTCGTGGGAGACATCGCCGCCCCAGATCTCGAGGTGGGCAGGCAGGCCCTGTGCGGCCAGCACATCGGCCAGCGCCTGCGTGTCGGCTTTGGCATCGTCCTCGTAGGCACCCTGACCGGCGCAGAGCATCAGGCTGTTCTCCTCGGCCTTGGCCAGAGCCAGCTTGTCGGCGATGCCGTTCTCGGCCAGATACTGCAGGGGAGAGCAGCGCAGCACCAGATCGTCGGCTTCACTGCCCCAGAAGCGGGCCAGATCGTAGATGCCGGAAAGGCCGATGGCACCGGCAAAGAGCTTGGGACGGCGCAGGCGGCAGTTGACGGCGTGCACAGCGCCAAGGTCGATGCCCACACACCACAGCTTGGCATCCTTTGCGGCACCGTTCAGGGCCAGCACCCGGGGAGCCAGCTCGGCGGTAAGGTAGACGAAGTACTTTTCCTCCATCTCGGCGCGGCGGCGCACCGGGATGTCGCCGTTCAGTACGGCCTCGCCGTCAATGCTGTCGGCGCAGAACAGCTGCACCTTGCCCTCGTTCAGCAGCGGGGCAATGGCATCGGGCATACCGTTGTTCTCCCAATCATAAAAGCGGCCGCCGCGGGCAGGCAGGGCCAGCACCGGCACACCGGCGCTGCCGTATACCTTGAACTCCATCTCGCGGTTCAGCACGCTGCTCCACTCTTTGTAATAGGTACCCTGGATCATAAATCAAGCACTCCTTGTTTCTATATTCACCGGCCCGGGCGCAGTCGCTGCACGTTGGTGCCGGTCGTTAGCGATCAAAAGAAAGCTTTCTCTGGAAATCTCACACGAATTGGTTGCGCTGGGCATCGTACTCGTAGCCCACGGCCCGGAGCTTTGCGCAAAGGTCGGCCTTGTCGGCATCCATGTCTTCGCACAGAGCATCGAGGTTTTTGTAAAAATCACGCAGCTTCAGGTTCACCACGCTCAGCAGCATGATGGGATCGTTGGGCAGAGCCATGTGTTTTGCCTCCTTACAGCAACAAAAAAAGCCGGCCACTCGACAAAGTGACCGGCCACATACACCAAATTAGACAGCGCGGGTAACTTTGCCAGCGCGCAGGCAACGGGAGCATGCGTAGACGTACTTGGGAGAACCCTCAACGACCGCCTTGACACGACGGACATTCGGCTTCCAGGTACGGTTGGAACGACGATGAGAGTGAGAAACCTTGATACCAAAGGCAACACCCTTGCCGCAGCATTCACATTTAGCCATGGTACTTGCACCTCCTGCAGTGAAGTAAGGAATCAAAATAATCAGCTTGACTATTGTAGCAGATTACCGGGCAAAATGCAAGCCTTTTTTCAAAAAATCTTGCGTTTTTTGGAAAACCAAACTCCTTCAGTCATCGCTGCGCGATGCCAGCTCCCTCAAAGAGGGAGCCTCTGGCGAAGAGGAAAAGCTTTCCGGTATGCCAAAGCCTCCCTCTTTGAGGGAGGGGGACCGCGTTAGCGGTGGAAGGAGTAATACCCCCTTGTCTAAAACCTCAAAAAATAGTATTATATATGGTATACTGAAAAAAGGCAGGAATATCGAATGACCTCTCAGGGCATCTATTATCTCATCCGCGCGCTGGTGGCGCTGGTGGCCATCCCCTTCCACGAGTGCGGCCACGCGCTGGCAGCATGGCTTCTGGGCGACGACACCGCAAAGCGGCAGGGGCGGCTCTCGCTGAACCCCTTTGCCCACTTTGACCTGCTGGGCACGCTGTGCATGGTGTTTGCGGGCGTGGGCTGGGCAAAGCCCGTCTCCACCGACCCCCGCAATTTCAAAAACCCCAAGTGGGGCATGGCCCTCACCGCGCTGGCTGGCCCTGCGGCAAACATCCTCCTTGCCTATGTGGGCATGGTGGCGTGGAAGCTCATGTACTACTGGGCACCGGTGAACGATGCCACCATCTACATTGCCATGTTCCTGCAGTACCTTGTGCTGATGAACGTGAGCCTTGCCGTGTTCAACTTGATCCCGGTGCCGCCGCTGGACGGCAGCCGCATCCTGCTGGTGGTGCTGCCCCGGCGCATCTACTTTGGCCTGATGAAGTACGAGCGCTATATCATGATCGCCCTGCTGGCGGCAGTGTGGTTCGGCGCACTGGATACCCCCCTGTACTACCTGAACAACATCGTGTGGGAGCTGCTGGGCAAGGGCACCGGCTACATTGATAAGATCGCGTATTCCATCTACTATGCCGGCCTTGGGACGGTGGTGTGAGCGTGGCAGAAGAACTGACCTTCCATCTGGAAGATTTTGACGGCCCGCTGGAATTATTGCTGGCGCTTGTGGCCAAACATAAGATGGACCTGCACAACATCCCCATTCTGGAGCTGATCGACCAGTACACCGCCACGGTGGCGCGGGCCGACCCGGACCCGGAAGCCGCCAGCGCCTTCATCGAGATGGCCGCGCGGCTGGTGGAGATGAAAAGCTACCTGCTTTTGCCCCGCAGCGAAGAGGGCGAGCGCATGAAGCAGGAGTTCACCGGCCAGCTGATCGAGTACGACCAGTGCCGCCGCATGGCTGCGCTTTTGCGCCAAAAGGCTGAAGCTGCGCCGGTTTTTGTGCGTCCGCCCATGGAGATGGAGCTCGATAACACCTACGACCTGCACCATGCGCCGCAGGTGCTGGCGGATTACTGGGCCGTTCTTTCCGGCCGCACCAAGCTGCGCCGGGAGCCTACCCAGCAGCAGTTCGAGCCGCTGGTCACAGCGCCCATGGTGTCGGTGACGAGCCGGGTGGTGTACATTCTGCGGCACCTGATCAGCGGCACAGCGGCAAAAATGAGCCAGCTGTTCAGCCGCCAGCAGACCCGCAGCACCAACGTGGCCACCTTTCTGGCCTTGCTGGAGCTGGTGCGCGGTGGCCGTGTAAAGCTGGACGACGAGGGCCGGCTGACCATGCAGCGGGGCCGCATCCAACGTGATAAGGAGAAGGAATGAACCAGAAACAGATCCGTGCAGCCGTGGAAGCCATGCTGTTTGCCAGCGGCGACCCCATTGGTGCCGACAAGCTGGCCCAGGCGGTGCAGCTGCCGCAGCTCAGCGTGGAAGCCGCGCTGGAAGCCCTGCGGGAGCGCTACGCCCGGGAGGACAGCGGCCTGTGCCTGCTGCACCTGAACACCCGCTGGCAGCTTGCCACCAAGACCGAGTGGGCCGACTGCATCCGCCGCCTGCTGGACAGCCGTCGCGCAGTGCCCCTTGGCCCCGCCGCCATGGAGACCCTGACCGTGATCGCCTACAACCAGCCGGTGTCCCGCGCCTTCATCGAGCAGGTGCGCGGCGTGGATTCCTCGTCCAGCGTGTCGGGCCTGCTGGAAAAGGGCCTCATTGAGGAAGCCGGCCGTCTTGACCTGCCGGGCAGGCCGGTGAGCTTCCGCACCACCGACACCTTTTTGCGGGTGTTCGGCCTTTCTTCTCTGGCCGACCTGCCGCCGGTGCACGGGCAGGAAACGGAAACGAACGCATCACCGACGGAAAGTGAGGGGTAACGCATGGGAGCATTCCTCGCCGCGCTGGGCGCAGTGCTGCTGTTCATCCTCCGGGTGATCGGCATTCTGCTGCTGGTGGTGCTGATCTTACTGGTGCTGTTGCTGCTGTGCCCCTTCTGCGCAGACCTGTGCTGGGAGCACGGCGTGCTCACCGTAAAGGCCGGTGCGCTGGGCATCACTTTCCCGGTGTTCCAGTACCCGAAGCCGGAGCCGCCGCCTGCACCGGAAAACCCGGAGCCGCCCAGGGGCTTTGGCAAGGTCAAGGCAAAGTTTGCCGCATGGCGGGCCGAGCGCAAGCGGAAAAGGGCAGAGGAGAAGGCCCGCAAAAAGGCCGCTGCCGCCAAGGCAAACAAGCCCGCCCAGCCGCGCAAAAAGGCAAAGATCACGCTGGAGATCCTCTGCACCATGCTCAAAGGTGCGGGCACTTTGACCAAAGCTGTGTTCGGTGCGCTGCGCATCACAAAAATACAGGTGCGCCTTGGTGTGCGCGGGGAGGACCCCGCCGCCGCTGCCCGCAGCTACGGCAAGCTGCAGGCGTGGCTGTACCCGGTGCTGGGCGTGCTGGACCGCTTTCTCTGGCTGCAGTTCGATGAGCTGCGCATCCTGCCGGACTTTGGCAGCGGGCAGCCCACCGTGGAGGACCGGGTGTCCTGCCGGGTGAGCGCGCAGGCACTGTTCATCGTCCTTGCGGCGGTGCGGGTGCTGTACGAGTTCTGGCGCAAAAAAGTATTGGACATCTTCCTATAATGTGGTACACTATAAGTGTATCCGGATCTGCAGACAACGGGCCTTTGCCCGAATCAAACCGATAAAGGAGAGCTGTTTTATGGCTGAGCATCCCATTCAGGGCCTGATGAACGTTACCATGGAGAAGATCCACCAGATGGTGGACTCCAACACCATCATTGGCAAGCCCATCATCACCGAGGACGGCACCACCATCCTGCCGGTTTCCAAGGTGAGCTTTGGCTTTGCCTCCGGCGGCACCGACTTTGACGGCAAGAACGCCGCCAACAAGGACCTGTTTGGCGGCGGCTCCGGTGCGGGTGTGAACATCCAGCCGGTGGCCTTCCTCGTGGTAAAGGACGGCTGCGTGCGCACCATCCAGCTGTCGGACAACGCCGACACCATCAACCGTGCCCTGACCATGCTGCCGGAGCTGGTGGACAAGGTTGCCGCCCTCATCAAGAAGGACGAAAAGAAGGAAGAGCCTGCTGCTCCTGCTGAGCAGTAAGTGGAGGGCTTGGCACCGGACACTCCGTCCCGCCTGCGCTCGCCAGACCACCAGCGAAAGAAGCCCTCGCACTTCCCGACAGGCTTTTTTGTCGATTTTAGTCGCAGCCTGCACTTCAGACATGGCTTCGCGCATCTTGCCGGAGTATCCGGTGCCGATCCCGGCAGGACGGCAGGGAGTTTCTCCAGCGAATGACCGGGAAGTGGGGCCCCGATACGAAGTATTGGGGCGGAACCGTGGGTTCCGGGCTGTTCGCGGAGAAAGCTCCCTGCTGGCCTGCCAATCACCATCGCCGTAACTGTGAGCTTCCAACTCACAGTTTTGATACAGGCGCACCCGCACCCCAAAGCAGGGGAGAGGTGCGCGTTTTGAGCGCCGGGAGGCGCACAAGGAGTTTTATTATGGCAGAAGAACGTATTCAAAAGATCATGGCTGAACAGGGTCTGTGCTCCCGCCGTGCGGCAGAGCAGATCATCGCCGAGGGCCGCGTGAAGGTCAACGGCCACCCCGTCAAGGTGGGCGACAAGATGGACCCCAACCGCGACGTGCTGCACGTGGACGACGAGCGCATCTATATCCGCAAGGATCAGCAGATGTACTATCTGGCCCTGTATAAGCCCCGCGGCTATGTGACCACCGCCAGCGACGAGCTGGGCCGCAAGACCGTGATGGAGCTGGTGAGCGATATCCCCGCCCGCCTGTACCCGGTGGGCCGTCTGGATAAGGACAGCGAGGGCCTGCTGCTCATGACCAACGACGGCGCGTTTGCGCAGGCCGTCACCCATCCGTCGGGCGGCATCTCCAAGCTGTACCGCGTCACCGTGCAGCCCCGCGCCGATGAAAGCCAGATCCTGAAGCTGAGCAGCGGCGTTGTGCTGGATGACGGCACCAAGACCATGCCCTGCGCCATCAACGTTGTTACCGACGAGCCGGGCCGCACCGTGATGGAAATGACCCTGAAAGAGGGCAAGAACCGCGAGATCCGCCGCATGTGCGAGACCGTGGGCCTTGAGGTGGTGCGCCTGAAACGCAATGCCGAGGGCGTGGTAAAGCTGGGAATGCTCAAGCCCGGCACCTACCGTGAGCTGACCAAGGCAGAGATCAACGGTCTGCGTGCCGCTGCCGCCAAGGGCCGCGCCCAGACCCGCAGCGCCGCAGTGCAGTCCAAGGCTGCCGAGCGCCGCCCCCGCGGCCCGGTGGGCAAGGGTACTGCCCCCAAAAAGCGGAAGTAAATACACCTGTAAAGGGGAGAAGTGTCCAAAGATGCTTCTCCCCTTTTTGCTGCTGGGTGGAAAGATGAATAACTGTCAGCTTTTCACGCTTCAAGTGAATGAAATTGAATTTTACTGCAAATACGCAAAAAACAAACGCACCAGCAATAAAAAGTGTCAAACACTCCTGCCGGATGTGCAGGCTGTGCACGCGGGAAAGACAAAGAATACTTTTGACAACAAAAGTTCATCTCACTGAAGCGCCCCTGTTCTTCGACCAAATTTGTGCTATAATACAAAAGCAACGCTTCGCCCGGCCCCGCAAAGGGCAGGGCAGAGCAGAACGGAAAACAAGGAGTTTGGAATCATGGAAAGAGAAAAACTGAAGTCCCGGCTGGGCTTCATTCTGCTTTCGGCGGGCTGTGCCATCGGCATTGGCAACGTGTGGAAGTTCCCTTATATTGCCGGTCAGGGCGGCGGCGGCGCATTTGTGCTGTTCTACCTGCTTTTCCTCATCATTCTGGGCCTGCCCATCATGACGATGGAGTTTGCGGTGGGCCGTGCTTCCCGCAAAAGCCCGGTGCGGGCCTATCAGGCACTGGAAAAACCGGGCCAGAAGTGGCACATCCACGGCTACCTCACCCTCATTGGCTGCTATCTGCTCATGATGTTCTACACCACCGTGGCAGGCTGGATGCTGCACTATTTCTACATGACCGCCACCGGTAAGCTGGCAGGCCTGAACGCCGATCAGGTGGCTGGCAAGTTTACCGAAATGCTGGCAGACCCCGGCGTGATGACCTTCTGGATGGTGTTCGTGGTGGCACTGGGCATCTTTGTATGCGCCAAGGGCCTGCAGAACGGCCTTGAGCGCGTGACCAAGGTCATGATGATCGCCCTGCTGGTGATCATGGTGGTGCTGGCCGTCAACAGCCTGTTCATGCCCGGCGCAAAGGAAGGCCTGAGCTTCTTCCTCGTGCCCGACTTCGGGCGCATGAAAGAGGTGGGCGTGGTCAACACGCTGGTGTCCGCCATGAATCAGGCCTTCTTCACCCTGAGCCTTGGCATTGGCGCAATGTCCATCTTTGGCAGCTACATCGGCAAGGAGCACTCCCTGCTGGGCGAGTCCGCCCGCATCGTGGTGCTGGATACCTTCGTGGCCATCACCGCCGGTCTCATCATCTTCCCGGCCTGCTTCACCTACGGTGTGGACCAGACCAGCGGCCCCAGCCTGATCTTCATTACCCTGCCCAACATCTTTGCCAACATGGCCATGGGCCGGTTGTGGGGCTCTCTGTTCTTCCTGTTCATGGCCTTTGCAGCGCTTTCCACCGTGCTGGCCGTGTTCGAGAACATCATCTGCTGCGGCATGGAGCTGACCGGCTGCAGCCGCAAGAAGTCCAGTCTGGTGAACTTCGTGCTCATCACTCTGCTTTCGCTGCCCTGCGTGCTGGGCTACAACGTGTGGGCATGGGACGGCTTTGCCGTGTTCGGCGGCGCTGTGCTGGATCTGGAGGACTTCCTCGTGAGCAATCTGTTCCTGCCGCTGGGCAGCCTGGTGTACCTGCTGTTCTGCGTTACCAAGTACGGCTGGGGCTGGGACAACTATAAAAAGGAAGTCAACACCGGCAAGGGCCTCAAGATGCACGACTGGATGCGCGGTTACCTGACCTGCGTGCTGCCGGTGATCGTGCTGTTCATCTTTGCCTTTGGCCTCTACGATAAATTTCTCTGATAGTTACTTTGGCCCCTCTTACTGCAAGAGGGGCCTTTTGCGGCAGAAAGGAACCTTCCATGCATATCCTGATCTGTGACGACGATGCGGCGTTCGGCGCGCGCATGGCAGAATATGTCACCGTCTACTTTACCGCCCGCAGCGTGCAGGTGCACACCGCCGTCTGCACCAGCGCAGCCGAGGTGCTTGCAACGCCGGGGCTGGAGCTGTATCAGCTGGCGTTTCTAGACGTGGACATGCCCGGTGCAAACGGCATGGTGCTGGGCCGTCAGCTCAAGCAGAAGTGCCCCGGCCTGATGCTGGTGTATGTTTCGGCCTATCTGGAATTTGCGCTGGAAGGCTACACGGTGAACGCCTACCGCTACCTGCTCAAGCGGGACATTGCGCGCACCCTGCCCAAGTGTCTGGACGACCTGCTTGCCGCCCTGACCGACCAGCGCAAGACCCTGACGGTGCACCACAACCGCACCGAAACGGAAATTCCGCTGGATCAGATCTATTATCTGGAAAGCGACCTGCGCCAGATCAACGTCTACGGCGACATTGCCCGCCAGCCCATCTGCACCTACTACGGCAAGATCGCCGACCTGCCGTCCATGCTCTACGAGAACGGCTTTTTGCAGGTGAGCCGCAGCGATGTGGTGAACATGAAATATGTGCGCAGCATCCGCAGCTACCGCGCCCTGCTGAAAAACGGGGTGGAGCTGAGCGTGAGCCGCGCAGGCTATGCGGCCATCCAGAACGCATATCTGGAATGGAAGGGGCAGTATGGGGATGAGTGATGCATTTGCGGAAATGATGCTGGGGCATCTGGTCTATCTGATTCAGTGCAACGCCTTTATTCTGGTAGAATGGGCCTATCTGGGCAGAGGAAAACTGCGCTGGCCGGTTCTGTGGGCAGAGCTGCTGTGTATGGGGGAGATGGGCCTGTCACTCGCAGCAGGAATGTCATTTTTCAATGTGCAGAGCGTCCTGCTCAATGTGCTGTACCTTTTTGTTACGGCGCAGCTGTTTGGCGGAAACTTTGCCGATAAGCTCACCGCCTGCCTGATCAACGGCACCATGTGCCTGCTGGTGGAGAACACGGTCAACTATACCTACTCCTGGTTCACAGGAGTGCGCACCGGCGAAGCATGGCAGCACCCCGGCTGCCTGATCGCGCTGTGCGCCGCGAACCTTATCGTGGGTGCAGCAGTTGCGCATTTCCTGTACAGCTGGAACCAGAAGTGTGCTTTGCAGCCGCTGCAGGCGCTGGTGATGTCCTTTTTCCCCGGGGTGGCTGTGGTGCTGAACATCGTGCTGATGGTCACAGGGACCCAGCAGCCCGCTACCCGGATGACCATGCTGCTCACATTTGGCATGAGCGTGGCGGTGCTGGTGCATATCGCCATCGTGCAGATGTTCAACGATCAGGTGGTGCAGCGGCAGAACTCCCGCTACCGTGCTCAGCTGGAACAGCAGCGTGCCGAAGCCCTGCTGGATTCCTACACGGAACAGCGCCGCCTGACCCACGAGTTCACCAACCACATGACAGCCCTTACCGCCCTGCTGGATCAGGGGGATCTGAAAGGCGCACAGGCCTATATTGCCAGCGTGAGCAAAACGGTGGCGGCGGGCACCACCATCATGGATACCCACAACCCGCTGCTGGATTCCATTCTGAGCAAAAAGTACGAAGAAGCGGCAAAAGTTGGCGTGAACATTTACTTTGACCTGTGCGATCTGAAGCGGATGCCCTTCGACAGCATGGATATGGTCATCGTGCTCTCCAACCTTCTGGACAACGCCACCCGCGCCGCAGCGCAGGCCCTGCCGCCGGAGGTGCATGTGCGCATCCGCAAAACGCCGGAAGAATACCTGATCTCGGTGCGCAACCGCGTGCAGGAAGACCTGCTGCTGGAGGAGGGCAAGCTGCCCGGCACCACCAAAAAGGAGAGCGGCCACGGCATGGGCCTTGCCAACGTGCAGGACGTGCTGCGCAAGTACGGTGCCGAGTACACCGTGAGCTGCCGCGACCGGTGGTTCCGGTTTACCTGCGCCATCCCGTGCGCAGTTCATGACATGAGTACCGACAATTTATGACATGTTCTGTGCAACAGGCACGCAACAATGCTATACTAAGGCCAGTAAAGGCGACCTCCTGCCGGGGCAGGGCGGATTTGCGGCCAAAGGAAACCTTGGTGAAGCTTTGCCCCCTGTGCAGTGATCCGGGCAGCGGTGCGTGTTAAGCTGCTCTGTTTTCCCTTTGCTCTTCGCTGTGCAGTCCTCATGCGCTGCGCAGCTCATCTGGCGGGGCTTTCAACGGCGAACTTTGGGGTTTGCTGCTGATAAAGTCACTCGGTACGTCGCATTTCTGTCCGGCAGGTGCTGCTTGTGGGAATGGAGCATCTGCCGCACAGGGCATTTGCGTCGGTGAGAGTTCCGTCAGATTTTTTATTGCAAAAAAAGAGCTGCTGTACGGCAAAATCGCCTGATACAGCAGCTCTTTTTCTGTGTCGTTATTCCGGCTTTACCTGCAGCTCCTGCTCGCAGTAGATGCAGCGGTACTTGCCGTTGGAGCTCAGCTCAAAGATCTGGTCGCACTCTTCCTCAATGGAGGAGATGCAGCGGGGGTTGCGGCATTTTACAATGTTCACAAGGCGCTTGGGGGGCATCGGCTTTTCCTTGCGCACGGCCTTGCCGTTTTCAATGATGGTCACGCTGATGCCCGGGTCAAGGTAGGCCAGCACATCCAGGTTCAGCCAGGAAGCATCGCCCTCCACCTTGATGATGTCCTTGCGGCCGCTGGCGGTCTTGCTGCTGCGTGCATTCTGGATCAGCGCCACGCTGGCGGTGCGGTTGCCCGCAATGCCCAGCAGGTCCATCAGGCCAATGGCGGTGCCTGCCTTGATGTGGTCGATCACGATGCCGTTCTGAATTTCATCGATGTTCAGCATATCAGTTCTCCTCCTTAGGTGCCTTGGGGTCGCAAAGGCCCAGCAGGGTCATGATCAGTGCCATACGCACATACACGCCGTTCTGCACCTGCTCAAAGTAGGCGGCGCGGGGATCGTCGTCCACGTCCAGTGCGATCTCGTTGACGCGGGGCAGGGGATGCAGCACAGCCATATCCGGCTTTGCAAGGCTCATCTTTTCCTTGGTGAGGATGTAGCTGTTCTTCAGGCGGATGTAGTCCTCCTCGTTGAAGAAACGCTCCTTCTGCACGCGGGTCATGTACAGGATGTCCAGCTCCGACATGGATTCCTCCAGACTGCGGGTCTCCTGGTAGGGGATGCCGTTGGCCTCCAGCACGTCCTTCACGATGTAGTCCGGCACGCGCAGCTCTTCCGGGCTGATGAGCACGAACCGGATGTTCTTGCAGCGGGCCATGGTCTTGATGAGGGAGTGCACGGTGCGGCCGAATTTCAGGTCGCCGCACAGGCCGATGGTCAGGTCATCCAGCCGTCCCATGCGGCGGCGGATGGTCATGAGGTCCGTCAGGGTCTGGGTGGGGTGCTGGTGGCCGCCGTCGCCCGCGTTGATCACCGGGATGCGGGAGTAGCGGGAAGCGCGCAGCGGTGCGCCCTCTTTGGGGTGGCGCATGGCCACGATGTCCGCATAGCAGGACACCACGCGGATGGTGTCGGCAACGCTTTCGCCCTTGCTTGCGCTGGATACGTTCTCACTGGGAAAGCCCAGCACGTGGCCGCCAAGGTTCAGCATGGCTGCCTCAAAGGAGAGGCGGGTGCGGGTGGAAGGCTCGTAGAACAGGGTAGCCAGCTTTTTATGCCGGGCCACCTCCTGATACGCGGCCGGGTCGTCATGGATGCGGTCGGCAAGGTCGAGCAGAGTGGAAATTTCCTGCTGGGTAAAATCCAACGGGTCGATCAGATGTCGCATGGGTACATACCTCCGTCAGTTTTTTGGTTTAGAGCAGCTTGCGTAAAATGGAAAAATCAAAGAAGTTCGTGTAGTAGCTCAGCGAGCGCATCACCGGGCGGCACAAACGATTGAAACACACTTCGTCCAGCAGCAGCATGGCCTCGCCCGGAGCAAGGCGCATGGCGGAGCGGATGGCATCGTCGCCGCAGCTTGCCTTCAGGTGGGCGACGTTGGAGGAGATCTGCTGGTGGCACTCCCGTTCCAGAATATCGAACACGCCGCCGGTCAGATCGATGCGGGTGTAGTCTTTGGCACCGAACAGTGCTCTGGGCAGGTAGTCGATGGAGTAGATCACCGGGGTGGTGTCGGCCAGAATGCGCTTTTTGATGCAGATCACGTCGTCGCCCGGCTCAATTTCCAGATCGCGGGCCAGCTCTTCACCGGCACGGATGGGAAATACCTGAATGCCGTCGGCGTGGGGGTAGCTGCCAAAGCTGCGGATCAGCGGGTAGTATTCCAGCTTCTGGTCCAGCCGGCTGCGCAGGCCCAGCACAGCGCGGTTCACCACCGTGCCAATGCCGCGCACGCGCTCCACATAGCCTGCGCGCTCCATCTCGCTCAAAGCATCGCGGATGACGGTGCGGCTCACGCCCAGCTCAGCGGCAAGATCTACCTCGGCGGGCAGACGGTCGGCCCGGGCATAGCGCCCGGTGCGCAGCTCTTCCAGCAGACTGGCAACGATGCGGTCGCTGATCACAGCACCGCCCAATCGATTGGAAGAGGTAAGTGCAGATTCCTTCATGGTTCGGTTCCTCCGTTCACGGGCAGGGGATGCGCCCCGCCGGGACTTGAAGCCTGCGCCGCACGGCACCTTTGTGACCACGCCATACGCCGCAGACCCCTTTATACTTTATTATAACATAAATTGACATTTATAAAAGCGGCATTTATACTGGAAACAACGAAAAAGTATGATTTTATTTTGGAGGGAAACGCAAGATGGAAGTTTTTCTGCACAAGATCTGCGGCCAGCCGGTGCAGCCGCCGATGTCCATGCAGCTGCGCCGCTGCACGCCGGAGCAGGCCCCGGCGGTGTACGCCTTGCAGAACGAGGTGCGCGCCGCCATGCCGGACCCGGAGCAGTTCGTGCCGGACACGCTGGAAAACATCACGGCCTATGTCCGCAATGACCTGTGCATCGGCGCATGGCAGGGCAGCCGCCTTGGCGGGTATCTCATCGTGCGCTTCTGCGGGCGCAGCGCGCACAACTATGCGGCCTTCATGGATGTGCCGCGCACCGAGTGGGAGCACTGGGCCAATGCGGACAGCGCCATCGTCCACGCAGACTTTCGCGGCAACGGCCTGCAACGGCTCATGCTGGAAGCAGCGCTGCCGCTTTTCCCGAAAAAAATCACCCACATCGGTGCTACCGTCAGCCCGCAGAACCAGTACAGCCTGCACAACGCCCTTGCGTCCGGTTTTGCCATCGTCTCCCGGCGGGAAATGTATGGCGGCCACGACCGCTACCTGCTGAAAAAAGACTTGTAAAAAACAGGGCTGCGTTCCCAAATGGATGCAGCCCTGTTCTTCAGTCGATAGAAAGTTTCAGCCTGTTTTTCATCTTGTGCCGCACCACCAGCAGGCAGGCCAGATGCACGGCAGCCGTCAGCACCCAGCTGATGGGGTAGCTGATGTACAGCATGAACGGTGTGCGGTTCAGCTGGAAGATGGTGGCGATCCACACCAGCCGCAGCAGGCAGCTGCCCACAAGGCTCACCACCATGGGCAGCACGCTGTAGCCAAGGCCGCGCAGGCTGCTGGCCAGCGTGTCCATGATGCCGCACAGCAGATAGGTGCCGCAGATCACCCGCAGGCGCTCGTATCCGGCGGCGATCACCGCCGCATCCGAGGAGTAGAAGTGCAGCAGCTGGGTGCCTGCCAGCACCGCACCGCCGCCCAGCACCACGCCGGTCACGATGGCGCACAGCAGGCAGTTGAGGACAACACGGTTCAGGTTCTGGTACTTGCGTGCGCCCATGTTCTGGCTGGTAAAGGTGACGGCAGCCTGCGAAAAGGCGTTCATGGCGGTATAGACGAAGCCCTCCAGATTGGCGGAGGCCGAACTGCCTGCCACCACCGTGGAACCAAAGGAGTTGATGGCCGACTGGATGACCACGTTGGACAGGCTGAACACGGTGCTCTGCAGACCGGCAGGCAGGCCGATGAGCAGAATCTGCTTCAGGGCACCCATGTGGAAGCCCAGATGATGCAGATCCAGATGCAGCGCGCCCTCCTCCTTCATCAGCATCCGCGTCACCATGCAGGCGGAAACGGTCTGACTGATGATGGTAGCCAGCGCCACGCCTGCCACGCTCATGGAAAAGCCAATGACGAACACAAGGTTCAGCACCACGTTGATGAGACCTGCCGCTGCCAGACAGTACAGCGGGCGCTTGGTGTCGCCCACGGCGCGCAGCAGCGCACTGCTGAAGTTGTACAGCATGGTCATGGGCATCCCGATGAAATAAATTTTAAGGTACAGCGCAGAGAGGTCGATTACATCCTCCGGGCAGCTCATCAGCTCCAGCAGGCCACGGGCCGCAAAGAACCCCACCACAGCCAGCAGCACGCCGCTGACAAGGCCCAGCGTCACCGAGGTTTGCACCGTGTTCTGCACGCCGCGGTCATCCTTTGCACCAAAGCAGCGGGCGGCCACCACGTTTGCGCCCAGCGAAAGCCCCACGAACAGGTTCACCAGCAGATTGATGAGAGAGCCGTTGGAGCCCACTGCGGCCAGTGCGGTGCTGCCCGCAAAGCGGCCCACGACCACTACGTCCGCAGCGTTGAACAGCAGCTGCAGAATGCTGGAAGCTGCCAGCGGGATGGAGAACAGGATGATCTTTTGGAGCATCGGGCCGCTGGTCAGGTCAGCGGAGCGGCTTGACTGTGCCATGGAATAAATGCCTCCTTTTTATGTTTCCTCTGAGAAGCCGTTTTCCGAAGCATTGCACACTGCTTGGGAGGACAGCATCTGAAATGTAAATTTTTCGTAAATAAAGGGAACCGAAGGCATATTATAACGCGCGGCGCAGAAAAATACAAGTGGCACCGCCGAAAAAAGACAGCTTTTTCCGGCAATGCCACAGGAAAACGGTTTTTCAGTTGGATTCAAGCACCTTCCAGTGCTCCGGTGCGGCAAAATCGCTCGTCTCGCCGTCATCGGTGTACATCCGGCAGCGGGCGCTGCCATTTTCGTCCGGGCAGGCCCACAGGGTCAGGGCGGTGTCGTCCAGCTGGGCGGTGCAGCTGGCGGGTCTTGCCACCGGCACCGCATGGCCCGGGCGGATGAACAGCAGCACTTCGTCCAGTGCGCAGCGGACGTAGTGGTGCCCGGCGGGCAGAAGCTCGGTGTCATAGTCGTCTACACTGCGGATGCGGTAGAGCTTCATTGCTTCCGGCAGGTAGACATGCCGTCCGCTGGCGTTCTGGGTGTAGACAGGCGCTACCATCACACCCTCGCCCAGCAGCAGCTGGTCCTGCACCTCGCGGGCATCCGGGTCAGCAGGAAAATCAAAGCCCAAGGGCCGGAAGTAACTGGTGCTCTCCAATGCCGCCTTCATGAAGGTACTATAAAGGTAGGGCAGCAGGGCATACCGCAGCCGGAGCATCTTCCGCAGGGCAGGCAGCATATCCGCAAAGCGGTAGTATTCCTGCATCCGGGAGCCGTCGGTGGCGTGGTTGCGCATCAGCGGCGTGAACAGGCCGAACTCCAGCCAGCGCAGAGCCAGATCAGGCGTAGTATCGTAGGAAAAACCGCACAGGTCGGCACCGGTATAAAGAAAGCCGCACAGCTGCACGTTGGGCATCATCTGGATATTGGCCAGAAGCTGTGCCCATGTGGAAGCGTTGTCACCCAGCCAGATGCCGCCGTAGCGGTGGCTGCCGATGAAGCTGGAACGGCTGTAGAGCAGCGTGCGTCTGCCGGGCCGCAGGCGGGCAAAGGCTTCGCCTGCCGCACGGGTCATATTGCCGCCGTAGAGGTTGTGCACCCTGTCATGGCGCACCCGCTGGCCGTCCACATCGTGGTAGAAGCTGGCGTAGTCCTCCGGGGCGTTCATCAGGCCCAGCGCGCCGCCTACCACCTTGCCAAAGAATTCATCCTGCACGATGTTGTCCTTCCGGCTCAGTTCGTCCATGCTCTCAAAGAAAGCCTTGAGCCGCTCGGGTGAGTAAAACAACGCAGGCTCGTTCATATCGTTCCAGAAGCCCTCGATGCCGCAGTCGGTCAGTGCCTTGTACTGCCGGCCGAACCACTCCCGCACCTCCGGGCGCAGGAAGTCCGCAAAGTAAGCCTTGCCGGGCCACACCGCCGCCACAAAGGGGGTGCCGTCGGCTTTGGTGCAGAAGGAACCGTTTGCAAGGCCCTCGGCACAGACGGGGTTTTCCGGGTCGATGCGCACACCCGCATCGATGATGGGCACCAGCCGGATGCCCTGTGCCTTCAGTTCGGCGCTCAGGGCGGCAAGGTCCGGGAAGCGCTGCTTGTTTACGGTAAAATCCGCGTAGTCCTGCATGTAATCGATGTCCATGCAGATCATATCCAGCGGCAGATCGTTCTCTTTGTACTGGCGGGCCACCTCCCGCACGTCCTCAGCGGTCTTGTAGCCAAAGCGGCTCTGTGCCAGACCAAAGGCCCACTTGGGCGGGATATAGCTGCGGCCGATGAGCTGCCGGAACTGGCGGCTGATAGCGTTCAGGTCGTCGCCGGTAATGATGTAAAGCTCATGATCCGGCTCTTCGGTGGCAAAGCGCAGGGCATCGTATTCGGTGTAGCCGATATCGTAACGCACTTTGCCCGGGAAATCGATGAACACACCAAAGCATTCACGGCCAACACCGCCGTCAATGAGCAGAAAATTGTGCGCACCATAGTAGGAAAGCTTATCCTCGCTGTGGCGGGATTCGTCAGTGTTGTTGGTCACGTAGTGCCAGCCGCGCTTGTTGATGCCGCGGGGCATTTCGCCCAGACCGTACACGATGGCATCCGGAGCCATCCGGTAGGCCCAGCCGTCTTCTTCGGCTGTGAGAAAGGGCACCGGCCCGGCGGAAACTGGGATCTCCTGCACCACACTGTCGGTGGGCAGGGGCAGGCCAAAACGGAAACGCTGGATCATAGGGGACCTCCTTGTAGCATCCTTGCCCTCTCCGTCACGCCTTTCGGCGTGCCGCCTCTCTCAAAGTGAGAGGTTTTGCCAAAGGCCCCATCTCCGAGGGGGCTGTCGAGCAAAAGCGAGACTGGGGGAGTGGGCTTCTCATTTTCTTTATCTTACCCCGGGCCGCGCTGCAAAACAAGAGACAAAACCGGCACTTTTTTGCCACAAAACCGGCAGAACGCAGCCAAAGCATAAAAATATCGGCGGCAGGCGGCGGATGCAATTGCAAATTCCGGCCTATACTGTTATACTGGAACCGCTACTTTGAATCGGAAAATGGAGGAACCCCATGTATCGCAATGGAATCAAGCGCCTGCTGGCGGTGGTGCTGTCGCTGTGCGGCATGATCTGCCTGTCCTGGCTTTTTCTCATTCTGGCCGTCGCCATCAAGCTGGACTCGCCCGGCCCGGTGTTCTTCAAACAGAAGCGTGTGGGCATTGGCAAAAAGCACTTTTACATTTTAAAGTTCCGCACCATGCGCATCGACACGCCCCACGATATGCCCACCCATCTGCTGCACGACCCGGACCAGTATATCACCCGCATGGGTCATTTCCTGCGTAAGACCAGTCTGGACGAGCTGCCCCAGCTGTGGAACATCTTTGTAGGTGATATGGCGGTCATCGGCCCGCGGCCTGCTTTGTGGAACCAGTATGATCTGCTGGCAGAGCGCGACAAGTACCATGCAAACGATGTGCGCCCGGGCCTGACCGGCTGGGCACAGATCCATGGCCGCGACGAGCTGGAAATTGCCGAGAAGGCCAAGCTGGACGGCTGGTATGTGGAGCATCTGAGCTTTGGACTGGATGTGAAATGCTTCTTTGGCACCATTGCCGCGGTGCTTAAGCACGACGGCGTGGTGGAGGGCGGCACCGGCACTCTGCACGAAGAGGAAAAGCGGGATCATTAAAAATGGCTCCGCTTTGCTCTGCCATTCTTAGCGGAAAAATATTTTTTATTTGCAGTTCTGGAAAATCTGCGGATTTTCCAGAACTGTTTTTTCACGGAGGGGCTGTGACCAGAAACTGCGTTTTTTGCTGATTTGTCCTGATTTGTGAAAAGGTGCTTGGAGCGGCCCGCAGGCCGCGACAAACACAAAATAAAAATAATTCTTCCGCAGAAGATGGCCAGAGCGCAGCGGAGGCCATTCTAAATCGCCATATCTCTTGATTTATCCCCGGAAAAGCGTATAATAAGACAGTACACAAGATGTCAAAGGAGGATTCCTGTATTATGGAACGCACCTATATCAACGAGGCTCAAAAGGCCATCGGCGGCACGGTCAAGGTGCAGGGCTTTATCGAGAACCTGCGCAACAGCAAGTATATGGCCTTTATCGTGCTGAAGGATATTACCGGCAAGTTGCAGATCACGGTGGAAAAGGAAGATCACCCCGACCTGGTGGATACCATCGATCAGCTCACCCCGGATTCCGTCATCACCGTCACCGGCAAGGTGGTAGAAAACGACTACGTCAAGATGGGTGGCGTGGAGATGATCCCCGAGTCCATCGAGATCGAGAGCATCGCCAACGCTCTGCCCATCGTCCGCAAGGAGATCGCAGCCACCAAGAAAAAGAAGGCTGTGGAGCGCTCCAGCATCGACCAGCGCATCGATTACCGCTGGATCGACCTGCGCACCGACGAGAACCAGCTCATGTTCAAGGCACAGAGCTGCTTTGTGAACGCCATGCGCAAGTTCCTGCTGGACCGTAACTTCATCGAGATCCACACCCCAAAGCTGATCGCTGCTGCCAGCGAGAGCGGCTCTGAGGTGTTCAAGGTGGACTACTTCGACCGCAACGCCTATCTGGCACAAAGCCCTCAGTTCTACAAGCAGATGGCCATGGCTGCAGGCTTTGAGCGCATCTTCGAGACCGGCCCTGTGTTCCGCGCCGAGAAGAGCTACACCAACAAGCACTCCACCGAGTTCTCCGGCTTCGATCTGGAGTTCAGCTACATCACTTCCTATAAAGACGTGATGAAGATGGAAGAAGAGCTGCTGACTGCCGGTCTGCAGGCCGTCAAGGACAACTACGGCGACCAGATCAAGGAGATGTTCGGGCAGGAAGTGATCGTTCCCACCACCCCGTTCCCGGTGGTCAAGCTGGCTGACCTGTACAAGGGTCTGGAAGAAGAGTTCGGCTACACCGTCGATGAGAGCGAGAAGGGCGACCTGACCACTGAGGCCGAGCGCCTGAGCTATGAGTGGGTGAAGAAGCATTACGGTCACGAGTTCCTCTTCATCACCGATTACTCTGCCGAGAAGCGTGCCTTCTACCACATGCGCGACGAGAACGGTGTGCCCCAGGGCTACGACCTGATCTGGCGTGGTGTTGAGATCACCACCGGTGCCCAGCGCGAGCACCGCTACGAGGTGCTGAAGAAGCAGGCCGAGGAAAAGGGTCTGGCCGATGATGTCAAGTTCTATCTGGAGTTCTTCCAGTACGGCTGCCCGCCCCACGGCGGCTTCGGCATTGGCATCGACCGCCTGACCATGCTGCTGTGCGGCCTGACCATCAAGGACGCCGAGTTCCTGTTCCGCGGCCCCAACCGTCTGACCCCGTAATTGTAAAAATGTTTGTAAAGGCTCCTGTGCTGCTGGCATGGGAGCCTTTTGTCATATCCGGACTTTTCCCAACATACGATTACAACAAGCGGACCGGAATCCTGTCCGGTGCACAGCGCAAACGGGAAGGGGAGAGCAATTTGGCAAATCAGGAACAGAAGAGCATCTGCCGCGAGATCGGCGCACGCACCGGCGGAGATATCTACATTGGGGTGGTTGGCCCGGTGCGCAGCGGCAAATCCACCTTTATCAAGCGTTTCATGGAACAGCTGGTGCTGCCCGCCATCGGCCCGGCGGCTGCGCGGGAGCGTGCCCGGGACGAGCTGCCCCAGTCGGCAGCGGGCCGCACCATCATGACCACGGAACCAAAATTCATCCCGGAAGCAGCCGTGCCCCTGCAGTTGGAGGGCGGCGGCGAGTGCCGGGTGCGGCTCATCGACTGCGTGGGTTACATGGTGGAGGGGGCTATGGGCCACGAGGAGAACGACAAGCCCCGCATGGTCAAAAGCCCGTGGTTCGACCACGAGGTGCCCTTCGACCTTGCCGCCGAGACCGGCACCCGCAAGGTGATCTGCGAACATTCCACCATCGGCATCGTGGTCACCACCGACGGCTCTGTGAGCGACATCCCGCGGGAGGGCTATGCCAGAACCGAGAAGCGCATCGTGGAAGAACTGGATGCGCTGGGCAAGCCCTACATCATCCTGCTCAACAGCACCCACCCGGATGCGCCGGAGACGAAGCAGCTGGCCGAGGGCATGGCCCGGGACTACGACCACACCGTGCTGCCGGTGAGCTGCGTGGATCTGGACGCGGAGGCACTCGGCAGCATCCTGCGGCAGGTGTTGTACGAGTTCCCGGTGCAGGAGCTGGATTTTGCCCTGCCGCGCTGGGTCACGATGCTGGAAAACGGCCACTGGCTGCAAACGCAGGTGTACGATGCGGCCATGCAGCTGGCGGCAAAGGTCTCCCGCATGAAGGATGTACCCTCCGGAACAGACGCACCTGCGCTGGAATGTGACGCAGTGCAGCGCTCGGCCATCAGCGGCATCGACCTTGCAAACGGCAGTGTGCGCATCACGGTGGAGCTGAAGCCGGAAATTTTCTATCAGGTGCTGAGCGAGCAGACCGGCCTTGCCATTGGCGACGAAGCGGGCCTGATGCCCTGCATCATGGAGCTGGCAAAGGCCAAACGGGAGTACGAGAAGGTACGCAGCGCCCTTGAGCAGGTGGAAGCCACCGGCTATGGCATCGTGATGCCCACGGTCAGCGAGCTGAAACTGGAACAGCCCCAGATCGTGCGGCAGGGCACGAACTACGGCGTGCGGCTGGAAGCCTGCGCGCCCTCCATCCAGATGATGAAGGCCACCATCCACACCGAGATCAGCCCCATCGTGGGCACCGAAAAGCAGAGCGAGGACCTTGCCCGCAGCCTGCTGGCCGGCTTTGAGGACGACCCGGAAAAGCTGTGGGAATCCAACATCTTTGGCAAGAGCCTGCACGAGCTGGTGAACGAAGGGCTGCAGAACAAGCTGCTGCACATGCCGCAGGAGGCCCGCACCCGCCTGCAGGAAACGCTGGAACGGGTCATCAATGAGGGCTGCACCGGGCTGATCTGCATTCTGATCTGACCGCTACAAAACAGAAGAGGGAAGCGCCGCGCGGGTGCCTCCCTCTTTATTTGTTCACTTCTCTTCTTCGGTCAGCTTATTGATGAGCATTTGGTAGATCTCGTTGCCCTTGAGGATGAACTGCTTTTTTACCAGCTCGGCGGTCAGCCGGTCCGGTGTGCCGAGATCCAGACAGAACAGCTCACTGTCCAGCCCTTTCACCGTGCAGCGGATGGTGCAGTGGCCGTCCTCTTTTTCGGTAATGCTGGCACTGTACTTGGCTTCCTTGCGTGCCCATGTCTGGCAGCGCAGCACAGCGGCCACAGCGCGCTCCCGCACACTGCGGGGCAGGTCGTAGGCAAGCTCCTGCGCCACTTTGCGGCCCTTCTCGGTGATGGTGTAGCTGCCCTTTGTCAGGGTGACGAGCTGCTGCCTGGTGATATCGTCCAGACACGAGCCGATCTCGAAATAGTTCACCAGCGCCTCTTCCATCAGGGCGTTTTCGATCTCCTGCCGGGTAATGGGTCCGGCATTTTTGACCAGATAGCACAGCAGCAGCCGGATCTCGGTGCTGCTGGTCAACCCGCCGGGACGTACACCGGCAGTAAAAGCATCATTGGCGGCCATCGTTCCATACATCCCCCTTGCATTCCTTTTCTTTTATAGTATAAAGGCTTTCACGCCGGATTGCAAGCCGCAGCGGCAAAATCTGTCTCAATGCGCTTGGGGCTTTCCGGCGTGGAGTACACCCAGTGGTCCAGATGGCCCTCGGTGATGAAATACTTCAGCTCGAACCGGTGGCGCTGGCTCAGGGCGTGGTTCACGATCACCAGCTTGATCTTCATTTTCTCCGGCAGGATGTTCTTGATGTAGACGCTCACCGCCTGCCCGGGCACAAGGTCGGTGCAGCTCTCGGCAAGGCCCGCGAGGTTGGGCGCGATCTCGATAAAGGTGCCGTATTCCTCCACGCTGCGCACGATGCCCACCACGGTCTCGCCCACGGTGAACCCGGCCGCATTTTCCTCCCATGTGCCCAGCAGTTCCCGGATGGTCAGCACAAAGCGGCCCTGTACATCCCGGTTCTTGACGGCGCACAAGATCTGCTGGCCCACGCTCACCCGGTCGGCAGGGGAGGAGATGCGGCTCACCGACATGCAGTCGATGGGCAGCAGGGCACTGATGCCGCAGCCCACATCACAGAACGCGCCAAACGGCTCGATATGGGTCACGGTGCAGGGCAGGATATCGCCGGGCTGCAGGGTGTCCAGATAGTCGGCCTTGCACATCTGCTGCGCCAGCGCGCGGGAGAGCCGGTAGAAGGGCTGACCGTTCTCGTCGGTGTCCAGCGCTTCGATCACAAAGCAGGTGGGACGGCCCACCCTCGTCAGCACCGCAATGTCCCGCACGGTGCCGTTTGCGGCACCATCGGCGCACTGGGCAAAGGGCATCACGGCCCTCACCCCGCCGATCTCGAACCGCAGCTGGCGCTGGGTATCAAAGGCCAGAGCAGTGGCCTGCAGGATCTCGCGGTTTGCCATGGCGGCGCGCAGTTCAGCGGGGGACAGGCGCGCGGCAGAACGGTAGTTGCCTTCGGTACGGTAAGCTTGCATCATCTTTCATTCCTCTTTCTCTGTTTTTTAGGCCGTGCTTGGAACGACGGGCCATCAGGGAGCTTTCCCCGCAAAATTCGGGGCTTCCAGCTCCCGCCCTATTGCCCTGCGGGCAACAGGGTCCCACCCTCGGATCATTTGCTGGGGAAACTCCCTGCCGTCCCGTCCTGACAGCGGCCTTTCTGTTAAAACTTATGCATCCGCATGGGCGGATATTTGCATTTTGTGCGGCTTTGCATTATACTATATCTGTATGCGCAGCAAACCGGCACGCCGGGCTTTGCGCACACACCGCCTGCTGTTTTGGGCAGGCAGAAGGGAGAAGCAGAGCTATGGACATTGCTGTAGGCGATACCATCCTCACCCGCAAAAAGCACCCCTGCGGAGCGTCCAGCTTCGAGGTGCTGCGCGTCGGCATGGATTTTAAGATCCGGTGTACCGGCTGTGGGCGCGAGGTGATGCTGCCGCGTGCTAAAATTGAAAAGAACATCAAAAAGGTGGTAAAACCCGGGCAGGCCTAGCGCCCGGCGCAGCACGCATCCGGGGCGGAAAGGCCCCGGAGCCGTTCGGCTGCACGAACATGAATCTGAGTTTGTAAGGAGAACTGCCGGAATTATGCCGAACATGTTTACCCAGATGGATGCTGTCTGCCACCGCTTTGAAGAGCTTTCCATCCGCCTGAACCAGCCGGATACCGCCGCAGACCCTGCGCTTTTCCGCAGGCTGATGCGGGAGTACCACGATGCAGAACCTGTGGTGCAGGCCTACCGCGCGTGGCAGACCGCACAGGATCATCTGGCACAGGCCAAAGCTCTGCTGGAAGAACCGGGCGCACTTGACCCGGACTTCAAGCAGATGATACAGCAGGAAATCAGCGAAAAAAGTCAAGATGTGGCAAAGCTGGAAAATAATCTCAAAATTCTGCTGCTGCCCAAGGATGTGAACGATGGCAAAAATGTCATTGTGGAGATCCGCGGCGGCGCAGGAGGGGAGGAAGCTGCCCTGTTTGCCCACAGCCTGCTGCGCATGTACACCATGTATGTGCAAAGCAGGGGCTGGCAGCTGGAAATGCTCAACCTCAACGAGACGGAGCTTGGCGGCGTGAAGGAGGCCATCTTTTCGGTGGACGGTGCCGGGGCCTACAACCGCCTCAAGTACGAGAGCGGTGTGCACCGTGTGCAGCGCGTGCCGGAGACCGAGACGCAGGGCCGCATCCACACCTCCACGGCCACGGTAGCTGTGATGCCGCAGGCCGAAGAGGTGGACTTTGCGCTGGACATGAAGGACCTGCGCATCGACACCTTCCGCTCCTCCGGCGCGGGCGGTCAGCACATCAACAAAACCTCCAGCGCCATCCGTGTGACACATCTCCCCACCGGCATGGTGGTAGAATGCCAGAACGAGCGCAGCCAGTTCCAGAACAAGGACAAGGCGCTGGAGATCCTGCGCAGCCGCCTGCTGGCCCAGAAGCAGAAACAGCAGCAGGATGCCATCAACGCCAGCCGTCAGGGGCAGGTGGGCACCGGCGACCGCAGCGAAAAGATCCGCACCTACAACTTCCCGCAGGACCGCTGCACCGACCACCGCATCGGCCTGACCGTGCACAATCTTTCCAAGATCATGGACGGCAATCTGGACGAGGTGATCGACGCACTGGCCACCCGCGAACAGGCCGAAAAGCTGCAAAAGCTCAACGAGCAGGGCTGAAATGCGGTTTTGAAAATAAAACGATATCCTGTCGATAAATGCTGAAAAGCACAAATACTTTACAGATAGAAAGAACGATGATCCGTATGGAAATGAAAACTGAAATTTTGCCCGCATCGGACGAAAAGAGCATTGAAAAAGCCGCTGCCCTGCTGCAGAACGGTGAGCTGGTGGCCCTGCCCACCGAGACGGTTTACGGCATTGCTGCCGATGCCCGCAACGGCGAGGCTGTGAAGAAGATCTTTGTGGCCAAGGGCCGCCCGCAGGACAATCCCCTGATCGTCCACGTCACCGGACCGGAAATGCTGCCCGGCCTTGTCAGCGAGGTGCCGGAGCGCGCCCAGCTGCTGATGGCTGCGTTCTGCCCCGGCCCGCTCACCATCATCATGCCCCGCGGCCCGGAGGTGGCAGCGGAGTGCTGTGCCGGTCTGGACACCGTGGGCATCCGGATGCCCAGCCACCCGGTGGCCCGCGCCGTCATTGAAAAGAGCGGCTGCGCCTTTGCTGCCCCCAGCGCCAATCTTTCCGGCAAGCCCAGCCCCACCAACGCGCAGGATGTGTTCACCGATATGGACGGCCGCCTGCCGCTGATTTTGGACGGCGGCGAGTGCGACGTGGGCGTAGAAAGCACTGTGGTGTCGGTGGTAGGCGAAAAGCCCACTCTGTTCCGTCCGGGCCACATCACGCTGGAAGATCTCGAGCGTGCCCTCGGCGAAGAGGTGGAAGTGTCCAAAGCCATCCTCGAAAAGCTGCCGGAGGGTGCTGTGGTGCGCAGCCCCGGCATGAAGTACAAGCACTACGCCCCCAAGGCGGATGTGACCTTGCTGGACGGCACCTTTGAGCAGTTCAAAGCCTATGTGGATGCTCACGCCGAGCAGGATCCCAGCTGCCTGTGCTTTACCGGCGAGGCGGAAAAGCTGGGTGTGCCCTGCGTGGAGTATGGCCGCGAGGGCGACGGTGCCGATCAGGCAAAGCACATCTTCCGCTGCCTGCGTGCGCTGGATGAGCAGGGCGATGCCGTGGTCTACGCCCGCTGCCCGCAGAAGGACGGCCTTTCCATGGCGGTGTACAACCGCCTGATCCGCGCTGCGGCCTTCCGGGTGATCAAGCTATGATCGCGCTTGGCATCACGGGCCGCAGCGGCTGCGGCAAATCCACGGTCACGGCGGTGTTTTCGGCCCACGGTGTGCCGCTGGCTGATGCCGACCAGATCAGCCGCGAGATTTTACTGCCCGGCTCGCCGCTGCTGCCCCGGCTGGCCCAGCGGTTCGGCGCAGACATTTTAAAAGCAGACAGCACATTGGACCGCCGCCTGCTGGCCGACCGCGCCTTTGCCACCCCGGAAGGCAAGGCGGCGCTGGACAGCCTGACCCACCCGGAGATCGTGCGCCGCATCCGTGCGGCAAAGCAGGCGGCGCTGGATGCCGGTGCACCGCTGTTCGTGCTGGATGGTGCGGTCATCGTGGGGACTGCGGCACAGGCCGAGTGTGACCGTCTGTGCGTGGTCACGGCACCGTTTGAGACCAGTGTGGCCCGCATCGTGGCCCGGGACGGCATCTCGGCCGGGATGGCCGCCCGCCGCCTGAACGCCCAGACACCGGAAAGCACTCTCACCGCGCAGGCAGACTATGTGCTGCGCAACGATTCCAGCCTTGCGCACCTGCAGGCTGCGGCAGAGCAGCTCTGCACAAAGCTTCTGGCAGAAGGAGGTGCGGGAAAAGAATTTTGAACAAACGATATAACGAACAAGATCCTGCACCGCAGTACGACCCGGAGACGGCCCGCATCCGCCGCGCTCTCCGCGCCCAGAAGGCACGCCGCCGCAAAAAAATGCGCAGCCGCAGGCTGTTCCTGCTGGGCATGGCGCTGATCCTGCTGTTTGTGCTGGTGCCCAACTTGTGGGGCAGGGCAGAACGGCTTTTATACCCCCGCAAGTACGAAGTGCTGGTGGACCAGTGGGCGGAGACTTACGGCCTTGACCCGCTTCTGGTGGATGCCTTCATCCGCACCGAAAGCGGCTTTGACCCGCAGGCCACCTCCACTGTGGATGCCCGGGGCCTGATGCAGATGACCGAGGAGACCTTTATCTGGCTGCGCAGCAAGATCGCACCGGACGAAGGACTGCTCTTTGCAAATCTTTACGACCCGGAGACCAGCATCCGGTTCGGATGCTATTACCTACACCTGTGCATGGAGCGCTACAACGGCGATGTTGCCACTGCCGCTGCCGCTTATCACAGCGGGTGGGGCACGGTAGATGCTCTTTTACAGATGGAAGAGCACTCCGCAGACGGCGAAACGCTGCAGGGCTTTCCCTATAACCAGATGAACCATTACGTAAAAAAGATCACTTCCTGCTATGCGCGGTATCAGCGTATCTATGCAGAAAGCTGAGAGGAGATAAGGAACATGAGCGAGAAACTTACCGCAAAGCAGGCTGCCGAACAGCTGCTTTACAAGCCGGAGTACGCCGCCGACAAGAGCGCCGACGTGAAGGAGAAGGCTGCAGCCTTTGCCGAAGGCTACAAAGCCTTCCTGAACGCTGCCAAGACCGAGCGCGAAGCTGCCGCCGCCAGCGAAAAGCTGCTGCTGGAGGCCGGTTACGAAAAGTTTGAGCCGAAAAAGACCTATGCCCCCGGCCAGAAGATCTACTTTGTGCAGGAGCACAAGGCGGTGGTGGCCGCTACCATCGGCCGGAAATCTTTTGAGGAGGGCTTCCGTCTGGTGATCGCCCACATCGACAGCCCCCGTCTGGACCTGCGCCCGAACCCGCTGTACGAAGCAAACCACCTCAGCTACTTCAAGACCCACTATTACGGCGGCATCCGCAAGTACCAGTGGGGCACCATGCCGCTGGCCATCCACGGCGTGTTCACCCGTGCCGATGGCTCCAGTGTGTCCTTTGCAGTGGGTGAGGACGAGAACGACCCCGTGTTCTGCATCACCGACCTGCTGCCCCATCTGGGTGCCGAGCAGAACGACCGCAAGCTCAGCGAGGGCATCAAGGCCGAAGAGCTGAACGTGCTCATCGGCTCCGACGCTGTGGAGGATGCCGACATCAAGGAGGCCGTCAAGCTGAACACCCTGATGCTGCTGCACGAAAAGTACGGCATCACCGAGCGGGACTTCACCCGCGCTGAGATCGAGGTGGTGCCCGCCCATAAGGCCCGGGACGTGGGCTTTGACCGCTCCATGGTGGGCGGCTACGGTCACGATGACCGGGTGGACGCATACCCCGCCCTTATGGCCGAGATCGAGACGAAAGATCCTGTGCACACCACCGTCTGCGTGCTGACCGATAAGGAAGAGATCGGCTCCGACGGTGTGACCGGCATGCAGAGCATGTATGTATTCCACTTTATGCAGCTGCTGTGCCGAGCCGCCGGTCAGGACGACATCCTTGCCTTCCAGAACAGCGTGTGTCTCTCTGCCGATGTGACCGCCGCCTACGACCCCTCCTGGGCAAATGCCTTCGAGCCGCAGAACGGTACTTACGCAGGCCGCGGCGTGGCCTTCTTCAAGTACACCGGCAGCCGCGGCAAGAGCTCTGCCAGCGATGCTTCCGCTGAGCTGGTAGGGGATATCACCCGCCTGCTGGATGCCAACGGCGTGGCATGGCAGATCGGTGAGCTGGGCCGTCTGGATCTGGGCGGCGGCGGCACCATTGCCAAGTACGTGGCCAACCGCGGCATCCCGGTGCTGGACATCGGCGTGCCGGTGCTGTCCATGCACTCGCCCTTCGAGGTCATCCACAAGACCGACCTGTACATGGCTTACCGCACCTTCTCGCTGTTCTGCCAGGCTGAGCAGTAAGTTCTGTGCCTGAAAAAATATCCGCAGCGCTTCCCGGTTTGCAAAAACCAGCGGAAATACTGCGGATATTTTATTTTTGGCGCAAAAAGCTTGACCTTCAACCGACTTTCAGGTGTAATGTAGGTGCGGAGGTGAATCAGATGAACATCAAACAGGCCTCAGAACAGAGTGGCGTTTCGGCTCCCAACATCCGTTTTTATGAAAAAGAGGGACTTCTCACCCCGGCGCGCAGGCAGGGCAATGGCTACCGCGATTATACCGCAGGGGATATCCGTACCCTTAAACTCATCCGGATGCTGCGCATGCTGGATGTGCCGCTGCCTACCATCAAGGCGGTACTGCGCGGGGAACAGCCCCTGCAGCAGGCGCTGCAGGCTCAGCAGACCGTGCTGGAGCAGCAGGTGGCGCAGCTGGCAGCGGCCATGCAGTTTTGTGCCGACCTTGCCCGGCAGGCTCCGCAGACGGACACGCTGGACGTGGACGCCTGCCTGACCCGCATGGAAAGCCCTGCCCATCAGCAGGGGTTCTTCTCCGGCTGGCTGCAGGATTACTGCACGCTGGCGAAGGTGCAGCATCAAAAGCACTTTTTCTTTATCCCGCAGGGCAGCATCAACACCCCGCAGGAATTTACGGCGGCGTTGCGAGCCTATGCAGAGGAAAAAGGGATGCTTTTCACCCTGACCAAAGAGGGGATGTACCCGGAGTTTTTGCTGGACGGCATCGCGTATAAGGCCTACCGCAACCCGGGCAAGTACCGGGACGAGATCTGCTGCGATGCCGTGCATCCCGAGCAGCTGGACACCGGACTGCCGCTCCGGCGGGAGAAGCTGCTGCGCTTTTTGCGCCTCGCTGTGCCGCCGGTATGTACCTTTGCCGCCATTCTGGCGGCGGGGTGGGTGGTGACCGGCGGCGCAGGCTGGCTCTGGCTGGCGGTGCTGGCCTCTGCCGGAGTGCTGCTGGAACGCTGCCTTGAAAGGTGGCTGTAAGGCGCATTACCCCAGCGGCAAGGCTTCGGCCACCGTCAGAAAGGTGTAGCCGTTGTCGGCATACCACCGGATAATGTCCGGCAGGGCCTCTGCCGTGGTGCGTGTAGTGGAGGAATCGTGCATCAATACGATGCAGTTCGTCTGCTGCCCGGTCTCGTGCACCACATTGCGGTAGATGGTGCCCGCGCTTGGGTGCCCGCCCACGGCATCCTCGGCGCACACGTTCCAGTCCACCCAATGCCAGCCTTTCTGCTCTACTTCGGCTTTCAGCTGCTTCATCAGGCCTTTGCCGCCGTAGCGCCGACTGACGGTGTTGGTGCTGCCGCCCGGAAACCGTAGATACCGGATGCTCTCGGCATCCACATAGGGCGCAATGCGCTCCTTTAAAAGGGCAATGTCCTCCCAATAAGCGTCGCTGCTGCGGTAGATATCGCTGTACTCGTGGGAAGCAGAGTGCAGCGCGATCTGGTGCCCGGCGCTGACCGCTTCGGCGAGCAGGGGCAGATACTTCTCGTTGTAACCGGTAGCCACCACAAAAAATGTGGCGTGCACTCCGGCCGCGTTCAGCGCGCTGAGCACATCCGGTGTGGTCTTGCTGGGGCCGTCGTCAAAGGTCAGGCAGACCCACTTTTCCGGCAGCGGCTGGGCAGCAGGCTCCTGCTGCTCCTGTGCCAGAGCCGAAACGGCAGGGGAGAGCATCGAAGTGTCCGGTGCCGGGGTAAGATCCTGCGCCTGACATCCGGTGACGACCGGCGGCGCAGCAGATACAAACCCCATAATGAGGGCGAACAGCATTACGGCCGCAACTCTGGCCCGCCTGCGCCGTGCGAGATATTCTGCAAGCTTCAAGAGCAAAACCTCCTTTGTCTGTTTGGTTTGCTCTTATCAGAATATGAACGACGGCGGATTCTATGAAAAAAATTACCCCACTCTCTGCCGTTTATCCAGCCGCATCTTATCGGCTATCATCGCAATGAACTCCGAGTTGGTGGGTTTTCCGCGCAGGTTATGGATGGTATAACCGAAGTAGCTGTTGAGGGTATCCACATCGCCCCGGTCCCATGCCACCTCGATGGCGTGGCGGATGGCGCGCTCCACCCGGCTGGCGGTGGTGCCGTTTTTCTTGGCGATTTCCGGGTACAGGCGCTTGGTCACAGCGTTGATGTACTCCGGCTCGTTCATGGTGAGCAGGATGGCATCCCGCAGGAACTGGTAGCCCTTGATATGGGCAGGGACGCCGATCTGATGCAGGATCTCGGTAACGGTCAGCTCATCGCTGTCCACGCTGGTGTGCAGGATGTGCTTTTCCGGGCCAAGTGCCGCCTTGAGCACCCGTGCGGCAAGCACGGTCTCATCAAAGGGCTTTACAAAGTAGTAGGCAAAGCCTTCGTCCAGCAGCTCCTGAACCATCTCTTCACTCTGGAAGGCACCGGTCACGAAAAAGGAGGTGTGCCGCTCACCGGCGGCATTGTAGCGCTGCTTTACCGCAAGGGCATCCAGACCGGGCATAAAAGCATCCAGCAGGACCACCTGCGGGCGCACGGTGAGCATTTTCTGCAGGACCTTGTTGCCGTCCTTTTCCACAACGGTCACGTCCACGCCCTTCTGCTCCAGCGCTTCGCGGCAGGCGGCAGTGAACGGGGCACCAGTATCCGACATCAAAAATCTAACTTTGTCCATGGTTGTTTCCTCCAATGTGTGCAGTTCCCTTAACACCATGGATTTTACCATAATTTTCCAGAACTTTCAACGGTTTATTTTGGTAAATTTTGGCAAAGAAAATCGAAACCCGCAAATTATTTTGCGTTTTGGGTCTGCGTATGCGCTGTATCGTCTGTTTTTTCAACAGCGCGGGCCTGCTTGAGCATGGTCTGAGCAAAAATGCCGTAGCCCCGCGTGGGGTCGTTTACCAGCACATGGGTCACTGCACCCACCAGTCTGCCGTTCTGCAGGATGGGACTGCCGCTCATGCCCTGCACGATGCCGCCGGTTTTGGCAAGCAGCTGCCGGTCGGTCACGCGCAGGATCATGTTGCGGTGGGGGTCTGCGTCGTTTACCTTTTCAATGCGGATGCGGTATGCCTTGGGCACCTCGCCGTCCACGGTCGTCCAGATCTCGGCATCGCCCGGCACAACCTCCTGCGCAAAAGCCATCTCCAGCTCCGGGCCGGAAAATGCAGCCCGTGTTCTGCCATAGACCCCTGTCTTGCTGTTGATGCAGATGCTGCCAAGCGCATGGGTGCTCAAAAAGCGGCCCTTCAGCTCACCGGGGCTGCCCACGGTGCCGCTGGTACACCCCACGATCTGGCAGGGGACGATCTCGCCGCTGCGCAGGGCCACGCTCTCACCGGTGTCGCTGTCGCTGATGGGGTGGCCAAGCCCGGCAAACACCCCGGCGGCATTGTCCACAAAGGTCATGGTGCCTACCCCGGCGGAAGAATCCCGCACCCACATCCCAGCGCGCCACTGCCCGGCGGTGCTGTCCCACACGGGGGTCAGCCGGGTCTGGAATTGCTCACCATTGCGGATGTAGACCACCTGCACCGGTGCGCCTGCGGCCGTTTCCAGAGCATCGTGCACGGCGTCGTTCGTCTCGGTCAGAGCGTCATCCATGCGCACCACCCGGTCGCCCAGCCGCAGCCCGGCCTTCTTGGCGGGGTTTGCGGTGCCGTCCGGGGTGTTCAGGTCGGAAAAGCCCACAATGAGCGCGCCCTCGGAGAACATCTTAACGCCGAAAGGCGTACCGCACACGGTTACCACCGGACGTGTTTCCACCAGAGCGCGCACAGTCTTGACGGGCAGCCACCCGCCAATGGACAAAGTGGCCTGATAGCTGCCCGCAGCCTGCGTGCTGGCCGCGTTGCGGGAGCCAGCGGTGCGCAGCGGCTGCACATAGGCAAAACGGGGCAGGGTAAGGGTCTGGCCGGGTTCCAGCAAAATTTCAGCAGGCAGACTGTGCCACAGCCAGCCCAGCACCGCCAGCGCGGCCACCAGAAGATAAGCTGCCGCAATGCTGCCAGCGCGGCGTAGTTTTGATCTGCGCATCGGCAAAAGCCCCTTTCCGCCATGGAAAATGATACGATCGTCCGGCGATAGTATGCGCTGTGAAGGGCGGAAATATCAATGCAGTGATTGACTTTTGCCGCCGGAACTGATACTATATTAAGGCGGTTTGGCCGCAGCTGCAGAATAGAAGAATACGCGGGTATGGTGGAATTGGCAGACGCGCAGGATTTAGGTTCCTGTGCCGCAAGGCGTGTGGGTTCGACCCCCACTACCCGCATACAAAGAAAAGCGCGTTGGTTCGTACAGAACCAGCGTGTTTTTTCTTATCATGGTAACACTTTTGGTAACACTATTAAGTTTTCAGACTGCTCTCACCAGCGCATTATACAGCATTTCAATGAACTGCACCGCGCTGGGCGCACCGGTCAGCGGATAGCCTGCCAGCTGCTGCACATACTCCGGGTTTGTGAGCCATGCACCTTTAGCTGCCCGACGGACAGCGCTTTGAATCGCTTTTGGCTCACACCTTCTGCGGTCGGCGATAGGGGTATAGATATCTTTCTCCACGGCCTGCAGGCGGTCTTCCTGCTCACAGACCAGCTCAAGACACTGGCACAGGATACTGTAGGCGCTCAGGTTACGTGTAATGCCCATCGGGCGCAGCAGATCATTGACTTGAGTGGACAATTCGGAAACAATCATAGTTGACACATCCTTTCTTTGCGTCAACTCTAACCGAAAAACACTTGAAATTTGTTAATTGCGTCGATATACGTCGTAAAGCGTCGAAACACGCCAAACAAAAACAGCCCCGAGGAACCGTCAGGCTCCCCGGGGCTGTTGCTATACTATGATTTTGTTGGCGCTACAGAAACGTCACATAGAGGTCTTCTGGCTGCGCACCTGCGCTTCGATCATCGGCTTCAGGTAGCTGTCGAGGTCGCCAAAGGTCTCCTTGATGAACGTGATGGTCTCCTGCGTCAGGGCTTTCTTCGCTGCGGTCAGTGCGCGGTTGTAGGCAATGCGCTGCGCATCCTCGTCGAACTTGTCCTGTTCCTTCAGGGCATCAACGTAGGTCTGGTTGACATACTGGACGGCGTTGAACACCGCGTTGGCGGCATTCTGGAGACAGGTCTGCGCAAACTTGTTGTTGATGTAGCCGTTTGCAATGCTGACACCCTTGTTCAGGCCCCAGCCAAAAATGACGGTCATTGCGGGGATGCAGGCAGTGAGTGCGACTTTCAGAAATTCATTCATAAGAGCTTATCCTTTCTGCTCGGTTTCCGAGCGCTGCTTTAAAATGTCCACAGCCTTGGTGATCGCTGCCGGGATCGGCAGTCCCATCAAGCCCGCGTTTTCGATGATGGAAATGGTCTCGTTGCAGATAAAGCCGATCACAACGGCATCCCGCACAAAGGTGGAACCCATCACGGCATCCAGCCTGCAGGCCACCAGCACGATCAGCAGTGTTTCGCCCTTGCGGCACAGGCCCTTCCAGCCTGCGCGGCTTTCCAGCGTGCCGCTTTTGGTCTTGGGGCTTGCATGGAACACTCCTGCCACGATCAGACCGGTGATGTAGTCGATGGCCATAAAGATGATGAGCGTCTGCAGCGCTGCGTCCCACCCGCCAAACAGGCTGGCAAACGCAGCGCCCAGCGCACCCACCGCCATGCAGAAATAATCTTTCAAAACGTCACCCTCCCCTCACAGTGTCCACCGGCTCTTGTTCGGGCGGGTGTCCACGTGCACCCAGCCCTTTGCCCGGCCTGCCTTGACCGGGTAGCGGCCCACGCCGCCCCAGCCGGGCATCAGGCTTTCAGCGTAGGCGGCAACGGC
>ENA-OWNQ01000121-OWNQ01000121.1-gut-metagenome-genome-assembly--contig:-NODE-121-length-65613-cov-45.182968_pt1 | contig 65613 bp, 59 predicted proteins | sample MGYA00248252_ERZ651782 | MGnify/ENA primary metagenome ERZ651782 (study PRJEB26908, sample SAMEA4031705) | gut metagenome | biome: gut; feature: normal infant; material: stool | place: China | collected... | reverse complement strand
AGTTAAGCTCACTCGTGCCGAAGATAGTTGGCTGGAGACGGCCTGTGAAAATAGGTAGATGCCGACTTCTCTTTTAAAGAACAAGCCTCCGGGCCGGGTTTTGGCCCAGCCTGGAGCTTGTTTATATGCACCATTAGCTCAGTTGGTAGAGCAACTGACTCTTAATCAGTGGGTCCTGGGTTCGAGTCCCCGATGGTGCACCACAAAATACCTCGCACGAAGCTGCGGGGTATTTTTTATTGCTTGTTTTTGAGGGAACTGCCGTTTGTGCACCATTGGGGACGAGAATGGCTTGCTGCAGCGGTAACCGCAAGTCCGTAGGCCAACGGTACGTCCCGGCCAGAAAAAATGCCCCAGTGGGGCATTTTTAGAGCGCGGGCGCTTTACTTTTTACGCACCACATTCGTCAAGCAATAGAATCCGTTGCAACGACGGATTCTGTTTTTGTTTTTATGGGGGCTACGGAGCGATTGAGACAATCGCTGGTTTTGCCGATGAAGCGGTAGTAGATTTCGATGCGCATAACCGTTTCACCGTCAATTATCTCTTTCTCGTGGACGATGATTTTCTCAATCAGCGTGTGAACCAGTTCCTCGTCCAACTCCGTAATATCGGCATACGGGGCGACCAAATCGGCGAAATCCTGTATGCCCTGCGTTTTGGTGGTTGCTTCTGTAAGCAACGCTTGAATTTCTGCGGCGCGGGTTTTCAATTCTTTTGTTTCCGCTTCATACTTGGCAGATAGGGTCTGATAGAGGTCATCCGAGAGCCGTCCGAACACGTTATCCTCGTAGATGCGCTGCACCAGCGTGGTCAGTTCGGACAGGCGGCGCTGGGCTGCGTCCAACTCTTTTTTCATGGCTTTCTGCTCGTTCAGCTGCCCGGCCTGTGACAACCCCATCAGATAGTCCGCATACGCATCAGTATCCTCGGCAGCCAGCATAGCGTGGCGGCGGATGTCCGCCAGAACGATAGCCTTGACCTGTTCCAGCGAGATATAATGCGTGGTACACACCTTGCCGCCGTAGCGCCGATTGGCGTTGCAGCTGAATGTACCCAGCGACTTACGGCGTTCATCTTTTTTGCGGCTACAAAATGCCATGCGCTTGCCGCACTCCCCGCAGAACATGATGCCGCGAAAGATGTTATTCTCGCTGCGCTTTTTGCCCGGCTGCTTGACCTTGATGCGTTCCTGCACCGTCCAGAAAGTCTCGGCATCCACCAGCGCTTCGTGCGTTCCCTCCACAACGACCCAATCCGTTTCGGGCTTCCAAATCATCTTTTTAGATTTAAAATTTTGTGTGCCGGTGCGGAAATGCACCATATTCCCGATGTAGACTTGATTCATCAGAATGGCACGAACCGTGCTGTGATCCCACGCATACGGATAGGTCAGAACAATATCTGACGCAAAAGTTCCAAACTTTTCGTGCAGGTACGCCTGTGGGCGGAGAACTTGCTTTTCGCCCAGTTCCTTTGCAATGATGCTGCAACTTTTACCCGCAAGCGCCATTTGAAAAATTTCCTTGATGACCCATGCGTACTGATTCGGAACGAGCTTGTGGCGGTCATTGGGGTCACGGTCATAACCATACGGCGGGTACGCGCCCGTGTATTCCCCACGCAGTGCCTTTGCCTTGAACGCCGACTTGACCTTGCGGCTGATGTCCTTGGCATACCATTCATTGATGATATTTTTGAACGGTGCAAATTCGTTATCTCCGGCAGCGGAATCCACGCCATCCGTGATGGCAATGAACCGCACCTTATTCTCCGGGAAGATTACTTCCGTGTAGCGCCCGACTTCCAGATAGTTGCGGCCAAGGCGCGACAGGTCTTTTACAATAATCGTTCGCACCCGCCGCTGCTCGACCAGTTCCATCATTTCAGTAAATGCAGGGCGGTCAAAGTTTGTGCCGGAGTAGCCATCATCCATAAAGAACTGGCAATTCGTAAAACCGTGTTCCTTGGCATACTGCCCCAGAATGGCGCGCTGGGATTGGATGCTCATGCTTTCGCCGCCGACTTCATCATCGCGGCTCAATCTGCCATATAAAGCGGTAATATCCTGTAGCTGTTTCTCTTTCATTTTCCATCCTTTCCGAACAGCGATTCAGGATGTCTGCCAGCTGTAGTATAACTCTCTTTGCACGATTTGTGTAGGGGCTTTCGACACATTTTTTGCTGAATGGCGGTTCTTTTTTGCTTGATTTTTTCAAGTATACGGACTGCCGCCGCAAAAGTCATTGAGCGGGAATTGTGTGCAAATTGCACATCGCGCAAATGCTAATATTTGAAACTTTTGTGAATAATCATCGTCATCTCTCGCAATATGGCGGAGAACTTGCTATACTATGTATTGTTCATCTCTATCGGCATCCATGCAGGAAACGCCTCAAAATACGGAGAGTTCCGTAATCAGATGATTGGGTAACGAAAGATTTCCGCCTGCTTGCAGAAAGAATGACGCTTATTTGAATTTGAAAGAACCTTGAAAACCGAATTACAGTTAGGGGGTACGCGAATGGAGCGTTTAGACTTCTGCTCGTTTGTGGTGACCCTGCGCAGATACATTTATGCGGATGCGCTGGGAAACCAATTAGACTTACTTTGTTTGCTGTTCGGCAGCTTTCTGCAAAGTACAGATGCCGAAGATTTCACCTTCGACAACGGACAGGTCTGCCGCTGGCTCAACGGCACAGCGCGGGTCAGCCCGAAGATCACATCCTTTTACCTTGTCGGTGAGAACCAAGAAAAGCTGACGCAGGACATGGAAACAAAAATACTTACCATTATGTCGGACCCCGCAATGGCAGCGCAGAGCGAGTGTGACTTGTTGATGCAGGATGTTTCCATTTCCACCAGCAAGAAAAAGTCATTATACGCGGAACGGGATTTCTCCGTTTCCGCGCAGGTCGCAGAGTTTTTGTCCTTACTGCTGTGCTTCGCAATGCAGCGTGAGTTTGTAAAACGCGAAGCACGGGCAAAGGTCTGCGAACAGATCATCTTGCCGCCGGACTATGACCCGGTAGTTTTTACCGAGGCCCGGATGTCCAAATGTATCGTGATCCAGCCAATGACCGGGCCTTACAAAATTGTAAAGGCGGAGAATATTTTTAAAGAAATCCCATTTGCACTCGAAAAAATATTCCCACCTGTAAGTGAGGATTCCGAAGATGCTGTGGAACATGCCGAGCAGATGAAAAAACGCCGGAAAATGCTTTTGGCTTTGGTGCAATATCTAAAAGAAACTTATCAGCTTGGCATTATGGAAATCGAAACCGGCAACGAAGAAAAAGGTCATGCTCTTGTGCGGGAAGTTCAGAATATTTACCGACAACTGTATGGTGAAATGCCTGCCCTTATGGAAGAACAACGTCAGATGTATCGGGAGTATCTGGAAAGCAACGGAATCCGATTTTTCCAAGAACCCCATAAACTAACAGGCTGACGGCACAGCGGTTCTCTCACGAAAGTGAGAGGGCCGCTTTTTCTATGTTCATTTTCCTGCGCTCAATTTCCGCACAATTTCCCATCAATGCTAAAGCAGCCCGCTTTCGATAAAATGAATCTGTAACCCGATACCAAAATCGGTGTCGGCAGCAACATTCCGAAAGGGGGCTTTTTTATAAGGCAAGAGAAGAAAATTTTATCAAAAGCCTATCGGCACAAAATCGGCAGGGTGACGTTTGAGGTCACATCCTACGACAACCCGGCAGGCATGCAAACATCGCAGGAAATGCTTTTGCAGATGATGGAGCAGAAGATACACGGAGAGAGGAGATGATTCCCCGATGAAGCAATTCAATGACATTACAATTATCGGCATCGACCAAGGGTATGGCAATATGAAAACCGCCAATACCATTTTCCCTACGGCTATTACCGCTTACGACACCGCGCCCATGTTCAAGGGTGATGTGCTGGAATACGGCGGTAAATTCTACCGCGTGGGAGAAGGTCACAAGGGCTTTGTGGCAGACAAGTCAACGGACGGCGATTTCTATCTGCTGACGCTGGCGGCCATCGCCAAAGAGTTGGAGCAATACCGGCTGTTCACCGCCAGCCTGTGTCTGTCGGTGGGGCTGCCGCTGAGCTGGGTCGGCAGCCAGCGTGAGAGCTTCCGGCAGTATCTGATGCAGAACGAAACGATACGTTTCCGCTTCAATGGGAATCTGTTTCAGCTTCGCATCGTGGGCTGCAAGGTGTATCCGCAGGGCTATGCGGCCATTGTTCAGCAGCTGGCAGACTTCGAGGGAGAGCATCTGTTGGCTGACATCGGCAACGGCACAATGAATCTGCTCTACTTGACGGATTCTCAGCCGCAGGAAAGCCGCTGTTGGACGGAGAAAATCGGTGTGAACCAGTGCATGATCCGCGCTAAAGAAGCGGTGCTTCGGCGTTTTGGCAGCAAAATCAGCGACAGCACGGTGGAGCAGATTTTGCGGACAGGCACGGCAAAAATCGATGCCGACTATCTCGCCTGTATTCGAGAAGTTGCATCCGGCTATGTAGCCGAACTGTTTGCAGCCTTGCGCAGTTACGAGTACGACCCTGCCACCACGCACTTGACCATCGTGGGCGGCGGTGGGCAGTTGGTCAAGCACTTCGGCAGCTATGACCCGGAGCAAGTCACCATTGTGGATGACATCTGCGCCGCTGCCAAGGGGTACGAGTACATGGCCTACCGCCAGATGCTCCGAGGGTGAAACCGTGTCGGAGATACGGACGACCAACCTGCGGTTCAACCTTGGCAAAGAGCCGCAGCGGAAAGCATGGCAGTATTTGCAGACGATGGATAAATCGGTGTTCAAGTCGTACAACCAAGCGGTCGCCACAGCGGTGGTGGACTACTTTGACCGCTACTACCAGACGCAGGATGACCCTTATCTGGAGACGCGAGCGCGCGAGGAACAGTTTGTGCAGCAAATCGTGGATGCAGTGCGGGATACTTTGCGGGAGACGATGCCGGTCTTTCTGGCAGGGTGCATAACCGGGATGGCGCAGAACCCTGCCGCTGTTTCTCCCCAGCCTGTAAAAGAACCTGTGAAAGACAGCATCAACTGGGATTTTGTGGGTGGCTGATATGCCTGTGCGGACTTTACAGGAATGTCTGGACGAGTTTGTGGCAGAACGCCCGCTCCAGCCGGATGAATATCCCGATGCTGTCAGTGGGCTGGCTTACTGCAAACGCTGCCGTTCCCCGCGCAGGACGCGGCAGATGTTGTTCGGAAAAGAGAGAATCCTCCCGATAGGGTGCAGATGCCAGATGGAAGATGCTGCTTTTGTTCAGAGCAGCAGTACAAATGGCGATAAGTAGCGGCAGAATTTCAGCCCCAAAACGCAGACACCCAAACAAGGCTGATTTTCACACCAAAAAGGAGAAAGCATGACCGAAGATGAGAAAAAGTTGATACAGGCACGGCACAGGCTGGAAGCTGTGCAGGCACGCAACCGCCAGAAAGAGCGCAAGGCGCGAACCCGCCGACTTATCCAAGAGGGCGCGATACTGGAAAGTGTATGGCCGGAGATACGCGACATTCCGATGGCTGACTTGCCACGCAAGCTGCACGATAAACTGAGCAATGCCCCGTGAGGGGCAGCTCTCCCTCACCGAAGTGCGCACTTACTCACCACCGGCAAGCCGGCGGTGGTATGTGCGCCCGCTGAGGCGGGAGGACTTTTTATCGCGGAGGTGATATGCTGTAGCTATCTATCATTTCGAGTCAAAAATCATCAGCCGTGGAGCAGGCCGTTCTGCTATCGCCGCCGCTGCCTATCAGAGTGGAGAACGGCTGTACAACGATTATGACGGCCTTACCCATGACTACACCAAGAAAGGCGGTGTCCTCTATACAGAAATCTTACTGCCGCCCCAAGCCCCGGCAGCGTGGAAAGACCGACAGACCCTGTGGGCAGCGGTGGAGTCTGCCGAGAAAACCAAGGACAGCCGCCTTGCTCGCCAGTTGATCGTTGCCCTGCCCGTTGAACTTGGGCGGGATGATTGGCTGCTGCTTCTGCGCGGCTTCATCCAAACGGAATGTGTAGACAAGGGTATGTGCGCCGACTTCGCCATCCACGACCCGGATGGGCATAACCCCCATGCACACATTATGCTGACGATGCGCCCGTTGGATGTCCACGGAAAATGGCAAGGCAAAACGCAAAAAGAATACCTGTGCCGCAAAGCCGATGAGGAACGTGGCTTTACAGCACAGGAGTTTTTGCAGGCAAAAGAGAACGGCTGGGAAAAGCAATATAAGTACAAGAACACAGCGGGCGTATCGGCGTGGCTGACGCCCACACAGGCCGCCCGCGAACCGGGGTGGAAACGCTGCTCGAAGCAGCCGAAAGCGGTGAAATTAGGGCGACAAAACCCGCTGTGTGCGCGATGGAACAGCCCGGAGCAATTACTGGACTGGCGGGAAGCGTGGGCAGATGCCGTGAACCGCACACTGGAAGAAAAACAGCAATCCGTCCGTGTAACCCATCTAAGCCATGCGGCGCTGGGGCTGGATGAGCAGCCCACAGTGCATGAGGGCAGCCAAGCCCGAAACCTTGAATTGCAGGGCATCAAGGCAGACCGCTGTGAACTGAACCGCCAAATCCGCGCGGACAACAAGCTGCTGCGCGAACTGAAAGCCCAGCTTGCCAAGCTGTCCAAGGCCGTTGAGAATACCGTAGAGCATATTGCGGAAACGCTGGAACGGCTGCGCAGCAGTTTGATAATGCTGCAATACCGCCTGTTGGTGAACAACAAACAGGTCGATACATGGAAACGTCAGGTCAACTATTACCGCCCCATTCTGCAAGATTATCATGCGGTAACACAACAGCTTGCTGACAAGAAATCCGAGCAAGAGCAACTGCAAACCACTCGCAACACCGCATCCCTGTTGCAAATTGCCCAGCGCCGTCAGCTTGCCGAGCAAATTGCCGCGCTGACCGAGAAAATCGAAGAACTCCGCAGCCGTCAAGCAATGATTCTGCACAACCTCGATTGCAAAAATAATGGTGAAGCCCAGCGCTTCGGCAGTTACTTGGACAAGCTGGAAGAAATGCAGGAGAAGCTGGCAGCGCAGAGAGAAAGCCTTACACAGCAGCTTTCCGCCACCATAAAACAGTACCTTGAAATTGAGAATATGATTCAGCCGGAAGACGAGGACAGCGTTCGACAGCGCCGTACTGCTCTGCGGCCAGATGTAGCCTTTGAACGAGAGCAGCAGCTATCCCATAATGGATATATCGACAACATATCTATTCAAATTGCACAGCAAATAGTTGATGTTCAAATCGTTGGAGACAAAATATCTGAAAAAGTTCAAACGTCTATGGCCCAACATAAAGAGGTGCCAGATCGATAAGTATAAATCGAATAATAATATTTGCAACAATATGTGACCATCACAGGAGATATAGAGGCCACTGATTTGATTATTAAGGCCGGATAAGAATGCAATTCTGATATAGATATTGACAAATTAAAAAAAGCGATACAATGATAGCATTAGATATTAAACCCTGTCACATGAGGAATACGATGATGAGATTAGTACAGATGATTTGGCAAGTACTTATGATTCTTATTTCGGTGTACATTGGTTGGTTATTTATACGCTGTATGAGAAGATACAGTGATTCACATAAAGAGAAAAAAGGTGATAAAAAGTAACACCGCCTCAAACTGAGGCGGTGTTACTTTTTATCAATGAATCGCGAAGCAGTAACTTTTTTATAAAATTTCTCCTTTGAAATTGCGTAGAATTAGAGTACATGGGAAATGACTCAATTGTAGCTTATAAATAAAATAAGTAGGAAAAACACGCGAAATCATCAACTCGTAAATAGGAAGAAAGTTAATGGGAGAAATAGACCTTATTGTGAGTATATCACTCAAATCGTACTGGTCATTTTACGGATTATTTTTGTTTGAATGACCAAAAGACATCGAATGGTTTTTCAAGAGACATTGCCGCGAGCATCACAGCGCAGTGCGAGGCTTACGGGGATAAACGTTCCGTTTTTGGACAGCGTTGCATTTAAATAGGCACCGTTTCCGCTAGTCCATGTCTTTTGATCTCCATAGCTCCACCCGTTAGAACCTGCTCCCGCTCCGCTTGCTGCAGTAGCACTGGCAGAAGAACCATCGTAATAGAAGGATGCGTATAAAGTAGCTACACCTATGTAAGTTCCATCTTTATAATATTCTTTTGTAACGTTATAGGTTTTTGAACTCCGGGCCATGCCGTTTGTTTCTGATAATGTGACAACCGCAGTAATGCCATCCCCTAAATCTTCAGTATAAATCTTTTTGGCAGAACTGTTTTCCTGTGCAAAGCAAGAAAGTGAAAAAAGAGCCATGAACATAGAAACAGACAGCAGTGCGATAACCCGTTTAAGTGTTTTTGTCATATTGACACTCCTTTGCAATTTGTTCAAGTTTTTGTTTTGCCATTTTATCGAGTTCGTTCTGTGAGTAATCTTCTCCACCTAAATCTGTATAGGTAGTCTCGGTGTTGACGATCATCACTCCTTTCGTTGTCGTGAAAAAGATTACTACAGAAAAAGAACCACTACAATTATTCCGACTAATAATTGCAAGCCATATTTGTAACGATGTGCAGAGCGATTCCACCGTGATATTGTTTGCGGCGATTGCCTTTCCACGAAATCTGCAGCGACTTGTTTAGGCGTGGTTCCCAACAAGCTTGCAACAGTAGCAAAGTCGGCATCTGGATTTTCAATGCTTATATCGTGCGCCACGTTATGTACATAAGAAGAAAACTCTTTGCGGGCTTCACGACAGGGCAGTGCTGATGCCGCAACCTTCAAATAGGATTGCAAATCCTTTTCACTAACCATTCTTGCCCTCCGCGTATAAATGTCCATCCATATTCATTAAGGTTTCTAATGTCGCTGTAAATAGCTTGTACTCTGTTCGAAGCTGATCGTAATAGCATTGTCCTGAAGATGTGATACCTAAGTAAATGCGTGCTCTCCCATCTTCAATTCGTTTTTCGGCTTCTTCAATAAATCCATTTTCCTGAAGTCGATATACAGCAAGATACATTGTATTGTAGGTGAGAACCCCTTGTGTTAGGCGGCTTACTTCTTGAGCCATCTGGTAAGTATACATAGGCTTTTGACGTAGCATAAATAAAACCAACATTTCAGTAGTGGCTTTCTTCATGGCATCCCGCATACTCTGAGTGGGGTTCACCTTTGAGCTTTTTTCCTGTTCCATGAGCGAAACCACCTTGTCTTTTGTTCAATATCACTATAACAGATTATATATATTTGTCAACACTTTTCATTGACAAATATATATAATTCTGGTATTCTCCTATTAGAAAAATCTTCACTATTATGAAAGGCCTTGGTGATTCCAATGCAGAGAGAAATGCCCATAAAGATGAAAATATCGCCGCAATATCATTAACATATAATTACAAGGAGTTTATCATGAAAAAAATCATTAGTTCTCTTATGACGGTTTTCTGTGTTGCTATTTTCAGCATGTCTGTTTTTGCAGAAAACGAAGCAATTAAACCTCATCGTCTTGAATGTCCTAACTGTGGGCGCTTCTCGGTAGTCTCTGTCAAAAATCATACGAGAACAGCGAACAATCGTCAGGAACCCTGTGATCACTATACCCAAGGAACAGATGAGGTGATGGATATCATAGCGTACTATCAAGATATTTGCGGCTCGTGTGTGTACAAATCCGCAGAATATAGCGTTGATACAGGCGAGGATGTTAGAATTTGTCACGGCTGGAATGGGTGAGCCATGGCTATGTATATGAGATGGAGCCTTTTTTTGTTAAGTGTATGTGTTGCGCTTTCGGCTTGCTCGATGACACCAGAGAATCCATCTGAGACATCAGAAATCTTCTCAGGCCTTAACGAAGACCTAGAAGAAAAGCCCTTGGAAGTTTTATATCATGGTGGTAACCCTCTGACTCCTGAGGATACTTTATCCAAAGTTTTAATCGAAACCTCTGAAAAAGTCCCGGTATGCCCAACTTGTAAAGCCGAAATGCGTGCAACTCTAACTAACAGCGAAAAGCTCCCTGTTCAAGAACAAAGCTGTCTCAGCATGGCTCAAGGAACTGATGGTGTATACAATTTTCTTCTTTCTTATGAGTGGAAATGTCCTTCTTGTGGATACACAGAAGGGGCCTACACTTCAGAAGGTACATATGCTATAATCTGTCATGGCTGGAATTCGTGACTAAATGTTCCATAAAATACTAAGAGCAAAAAGGGAATTCATCGATGGATGAATTCCCTTTTTGCGCAAACATCTTAATCGCTGCCTTTGCATCGTGAGGTGCGTAAAAAGTAAAGCACCCGGGAGAGTCCCCGATGCCTAAAAAGAGCCTTTTACTGAGTGCGGGCCTCTTTTGCTGCTTGCTTATAAAAAGGCACAACATGTGATGTTTATATAAAAATAGTCCGTTTTACATATAGTTATGATTGCGCTATACCCTGCGCAGGCGCATGTACAAAAATAACGTGCTATGCCCCTTGCAAATCGCTGTAGATTTGTTACAATAAAGGCAGCAGAACGGGTGGCTTGTGGAGCAGCCCGCAGAAGGAGGAACCCTTTATGAAACAAATCATCACGATCGGACGAGAATTTGGTGCAGGCGGCGGCGAACTGGGACGCCGTCTGGCTCGGGAGCTGGGTATCGCCTACTATGACCGCGACATCATCCTGCGCACGGCCAAGGCCAGCGCCCATTTGACGCCGGAACAGGTGCGCCGCTGGGACGAGCGTGTGCCTCACGAGTTCGGCTTTACACAAAGCCTGTTCAACTTTTACGAGCGCCCGCTGAGCGAGGAACTGTGGGACGCTCAGGTGCGGGCCATCCGCGAGATTGCCGACAAGGAAAGCTGTGTTATCGTTGGCCGCAATGCGGACTACATCCTACGCGAATTCGACCACTGCCTGCGCGTGTTTGTGCATGCCGACCGTAACTGGCGCCTGCTGCACATGCGCAAGCTGATGCCGGACACCCCCTTTGACCAGCTGGAAGTTGACATGGACAAGGCCGACCGCGCCCGCAAAAATTACTGCGTCAAGCATACCGGCCGTGTGTATGGCGACAGCCGCAACTACGATTTGACGCTGTGCACCAGCAAGTTGGGCATTGATAAGGCGCTGGAAATTTTGCTTTGCGCGGCGAAGGATATTTGAGATTTGAGTGGATCGGGAGAGGGGTATCTGCCCCTCTTTTTGCATTTTTATGCCGAAAATCATACTTTCTTTTGCGAGAAATCAAAAAGGCTTAATTTTATTAACCTAATAACGCGGATTCTGCTTGACTTTTAAGGAAAGGATGATATAATATTCACATACGGTTTAAAAACTATCAAGGGCGATAGCGGCACCAGTTGGGCCCTATTGCCCTTTTCTGTTTTTAAGCGGTTGCCCGCTGCGCGGCAGTGGAGTATTTTATGGAGTGGAAAGGAACGTATCAACATGAAAAAACTATTTGCTTTCGGCATGGCTGCTGCCATGACCCTCTCTCTGGCTGCCTGTGGCGGCGCTGCTTCCAGCGCTGCACCGTCTGAAGCCGCTTCCGAAGCTTCCTCTGAGGCTGCTTCCAGCGAAGCCGCTGCAGAGTCCACCGATGCCACCGGCAAAACCTGGGTCATCGCTACCGACACCGTCTTTAAGCCCTTTGAGTACACTGATGCCTCCGGCAACTTTGTCGGCATTGATGTTGATATTGTTGCGGCCATCGCCGAGGACCAGGGCTTTGACTACGAGATGAAGAGCCTGGGCTGGGATGCTGCCATCGCTGCCTGCCAGGCTGGCCAGGCCGACGGTATGATCGCTGGCGCTTCCATCACCGATGAACGCAAGGCTTCCGGCTGGACTTTCTCTGACGGCTACTACGATGCCACCCAGACCATGACCGTGGCGGAGGACTCCGACATTACCGGCTTTGCTGACCTGAACGGCCAAACCGTTGCGGTCAAGACCGGCACCCAGGGCGCTACTTATGCCGAAAGCCTGAAGGACGAGTACGGCTTCAACATCACTTACTTTGAGGATTCCCCCACGATGTACCAGGCTGTTCTGGGCGGCCAGTGCGTGGCTTGCTTCGAGGATACCCCCATCATGAAGGCTTCCATCAAGGACGGCGGCCTGGCCCTGAAGGTTTTGGACGATACCGCCAGTGACCCCGCCCCCTACGGTTTTGCGATCTTCAGCGCAGACAGCCAGGAACTGCTGGATATGTTCAACGCTGGCCTGGCCGATATCAAGGCCAACGGCAAGTATGACGAGATCCTGGCCAAGTACCTGGGCTAAGATCTGCGCCATAAACAACTGAACCAGGTTTGCGCGGGGACGCCTGTTTTCGCAGGAGGTCCCCGCATTTTTGCGATAGGGAAAAGGAGCGTGCTGCCACTTGGCCAGAATCATTACCAACTATGGCGGACTGCTGCTGGCGGCAATGGGGCAAACCCTGCTGCTGGCGCTGTGCGGTCTGTTCTTTGCCTGTATTCTGGGCTTGGTGTTCGGCATTTTAAGCGTGCTGAAAAACCGGGCCTGCAACATTATTGCCACCGTGTTTGTGGATATCATCCGCGGTGTGCCAATGATCGTGTTGGCGTTTTATGTATATTTTGCCGTGCCGATGCTGCTGAACAATATCCTGCACCTGAATACGATGCTGGGCATGAAAGGGCAGATCACTTTCTCGGCACTACAGGCGGGCACCATCTGTCTGGCGCTGAACTGCGGCGCTTATATGGCAGAGATCATCCGTGCCGGTATTGAAAGTGTGGACAAAGGCCAGATGGAGGCAGCCCGCAGCCTGGGCCTGCCCTATTGGCGCGCCATGTACCGCGTGGTGCTGCCGCAGGCGATCCGTACGATGATCCCCTCGATCATCAACCAGTTTATCATTACCCTGAAAGACACTTCGATCCTGTCGGTCATCGGTTTCCCCGAGCTGGTCAACACCGCCAAAAACGTGGTTGCGAACACGATGAGCGCGTTCCAGGTATGGACGATTGTTGCTGTGATGTACCTGGTGGTCATTACGCTGCTGTCCCGTCTGGCCAAAAAGGTAGAGAGGAGGCTCAACCGTGGGCGTCAATAAAAACAATGTTAAAATTCACGTTGAGCATCTGAAGAAAAACTTCGGCAAACTGGAAGTGCTGAAAGATGTCTCGACCGATATTTATGAGGGTGAGGTCGTCGTCATCCTCGGTCCCTCCGGCAGCGGTAAGTCCACCTTTTTGCGCTGCCTGAACCGGTTGGAAGAGATCACCGGAGGTGAGGTCGTCGTGGACGGCCACGACCTGACCGACAAAAAGACTGACCTGAATAAAGTGCGTGAGAACGTCGGTATGGTGTTCCAGCACTTCAACCTGTTCAACAACCTGAACGTCATGGGCAATATGATGCTGGCCCCGGTGGAACTGAAAAAGGCATCGAAAGCCGAGGCTAAGGAGCGTGCGCTGCATCTGCTGGACCGCGTGGGGCTGGCCGAAAAGGCCGAAGCCTACCCGGCACAGCTTTCCGGCGGCCAGAAGCAGCGTGTGGCGATCGCCCGTGCGCTGGCGATGAACCCCGACATCATGCTGTTTGACGAGCCGACCTCGGCGCTGGACCCGGAGATGGTCGGCGAGGTTTTGCAGGTTATGAAACAGCTGGCGGCGGACGGCATGACGATGGTCGTCGTCACCCATGAGATCGGCTTTGCCCGTGAGGTAGCCAGCCGTGTGATCTTTATGGAGGGCGGCTACATCGTGGAGGAGGGCACCCCCGAAGAGGTCATCGACCACCCGAAACAACCACGTACCATCGACTTTTTGAGCAAGGTTCTGTAAGGGACTGCGGCCTCTGGCGCAAAGCCGGAGGCCCTTTATTTAAAGGAGGCAAAATCATGAATTGCGCAGAACTATTGCAGGCCGCCCGCGGGCAGATGGGCCCCTGCCGCGCCTGCCCCGTGTGCAACGGCCGTGCCTGCGGCGGCAACATCCCCGGCCCCGGCGCCAAGGGCAGCGGCACCGTGGCCATCCGCAACTTTGACGCCTGGCGCAATGTGCGGCTGAATATGGACACCATTCACGAGAATTTTACCCCCGATACCAGCTTGCAGCTGTTTGGGCGTACATTTAAATACCCATTTTTTGCCGGGCCGGTGGGCGCGATGACGCTGCACTACGGCGACAAGTACAATGACATGGATTATAATGCCATCCTGGTCCCTGCCTGTGCGGCTGCGGGCATTGCCGCCTTTACCGGCGACGGCACCAACCCCAAGGTGATGGAGGGGGCCACCGCGGCCATTGCGGCCAATGGCGGCTTCGGCATCCCCACGGTCAAGCCCTGGGATAACGCCACCGTTGCAAAGAAAATGTCGATGGCACGCGAGTCCGGCTGCTTTGCGCTGGCCATGGACATTGATGCAGCGGGCTTGCCCTTTTTGCAGAACCTGACCCCGCCGGCGGGCAGCAAGACCGTGGAGCAGCTGCAGGAGATCGCCCGGGAGGCGGGCGTTCCCTTTATTTTGAAGGGCATCATGACCGCCAAGGGCGCCGAAAAGGCTGTGCAGGCCGGTGTGGCGGGCATCGTGGTGTCTAACCACGGCGGCCGCGTGCTGGACGATTGCCCAGCCACCGAGGAAGTGCTGCCGGAGATCGTGGAAGCCGTGGCAGGCCGTGCCAAAGTGTTTGTGGATGGCGGCATCCGCACCGGCGGCGATGTGTTCAAGGCGCTGGCGCTGGGCGCAGACGCCGTGCTGATTGCCCGCCCCTATGTTACGGCGGTGTATGGCGGCGGTGCCGAGGGCGTTGCCTGCCTGACCGAGAAGCTGGGGGCCGAGCTGGCTGACACCATGCGGCTGTGCGGTGCGGCTGCACTTAAGGATATTTCCCGGGATATGGTACGGGTCTGATTGCATTTTGGGCGCATTAACTGCCGATTTATCCACCTTTTTGCATTTTAAACTTGCATAAAATTACAGTTTGCGGTAAAATTGTAGCATACGCTCGCTTTATCACCCTGAATCGATAAAGCGAGCGTGAGAGGGAACTGTGCAAAGTATTTTGAGGAGGTCACAACTATGAAAAAACTCATCAGCATGGCGCTGGCTGTCGGTATGGCGGTCAGCCTGGCCGCTTGCGGCGGTGCCGCTTCGTCGTCTGCCCCGGCAGCCGATTCCGCCGCTGCTTCCAGCACCGAGGCCGCTGCCGACAGCGACCTGGCCTACATCCAGGGTAAGGGCAAGATGACCATCGGTTACACCGTCTACGAGCCGATGAACTACACCGACGCCGACGGCAACTTTACCGGCTTTGACACCGAGCTGGCCACCGCCGTCTGCGAAAAGCTGGGTGTGGAGCCGGACTTTGTGGAGATCAACTGGGATACCAAGATCGTCGAGCTGGACGCCAAGAGCATCGATTGCATCTGGAACGGCATGACCCTGACCGATGAGATCCAGGCCAACGCTGCCTGCACCAAGGCTTACGCCAAAAATGCGCAGGTCGTCGTGATGAAGTCCGACGCTGACTACAGCTCCACTGCTGACCTGGTGGGCAAGACCGTGGTGGCCGAGGCTGGTTCTGCCGGCGAGAGCGCCATTCAGGATGACGAGAGCCTGTCCCAAGCTGACTACGTGAGCAAGAGCGTCCAGACCGATTGCCTGATGGAAGTAGCCGCCGGCACCGCCGACGCCGCCGTGCTGGATCTGACCCTGGCTACCGCCATGATCGGTGAGGGCACCGATTACGCCAACCTGGCCATCAAGGACGAGCTGAACGCCGAGGAATACGGTGTGGCTTTCCGTAAGGGCAGCGATGTAGCCGAGGCTGTCAACGCTGCGTTTGACGAATTGAAAGCTGACGGTACCATGCAGAAATTGGCTGACAAGTACAGCCTGACCCTGGCCGAGTGATGGGCGAGGCGGCTGTTATTTGGGGACGCCTGACCGAATCTTTCTGGCTGAACTGCCAGCTGTTCGGGCTGACGCTGCTGTTTGCGATCCCGCTGGGCCTGGTGGTGGCGTTCGGCTCGATGAGCCGTTTTGCCCCGCTGCGCGGCGTGGTAAAAACCTTTGTCTGGGCGATCCGCGGCACACCGCTGATGCTGCAGATTCTGGTCATCTACTTAGGCCCCGGCCTGATGGGCTTTACCAACCCGTGGCCATCGGGCAGTAGCGGCCGTCTGGTGGCGGCTGTGGTGGCCTTTGCCATCAACTACGCCTGCTATTTCTCGGAAATTTACCGCGGCGGCATTGAGGCTGTGCCCAAGGGCCAGACCGAGGCCGGGCAGGTGCTGGGCATGACCCGCAGCCAGATCTTTTTCAAGGTCACGCTGCTGCAGGTGGTCAAGCGCATTTTGCCGCCCATGGGCAACGAGATCATCACCCTGGTCAAGGATACCTCCCTGGCCAACGTCATCGCCAACAAGGACATCATCATGATGGCCAAGGAGTACAGTGCTAAGGGCCTGATCTGGCCGCTGTTCTCCACGGCTGTATTTTTCCTGATATTTGTTGGCGTACTGACGCTATTTTTTGGCTGGCTGGAAAAACGGCTGGACTATTTCCGCTAAGGGGGCACGGCTATGGCATTGTTGGAAGTTGCCGGTATCGGCAAAAGCTTCGGCAGCACCGCCGTGCTGCGGGATATTTCGTTTGACTTGCAAAAAGGTGAGGCTCTGGCCATTATCGGGTCCTCCGGCTCCGGTAAAACAACGTTGCTGCGCTGTTTGAACTTTTTGGAGACTGCCGACACGGGCTCTATCACCGTGGCGGGCGAAACGCTGTGGAGCGCGGACGATGCCCGCACCCAGAGCGAGGCCGTGCTGCGCAAAAAGCGGCTGCACTTCGGACTGGTGTTCCAGAATTTTAACCTTTTTCCGCAGTATACGGCGCTGCAAAATGTGATGCTGGCGGGCGAACTGCTGGCGAAAGAGCGCCTTGACTACAAGCAGAACCGCAAGCAGATCCACGACGAGCTGGAAGCGCATGCCCGGGAACTGCTGGCCCAGATGGGGCTTTCCGACCGGGCGGGGCATTACCCGCACCAGCTTTCCGGCGGGCAGCAGCAGCGCGTGGCCATTGCCCGCGCCCTGGCCCTGCAGCCGGACATCCTCTGCTTTGATGAGCCGACCTCGGCCCTCGACCCCGAACTGACGGGCGAGGTGCTGCGGGTCCTGCGCGATCTGGCCGAGCACAAGACCACCATGATCATCGTGACGCATGAGATGAAGTTTGCCCGCGATGTGGCTGACCGCATCCTGTTTATGGATGGCGGTGTGGTGGTGGAACAGGGAGACGCCAAGCAGGTCATCGACCACCCACAGGAGGAACGCACCCGCAAATTTTTGGCCAGTTACGGAAAATAAGCAAAATTATGGCAGGCCCTCCCCATGCGGGAGGGCCTTTTTGCGTCCTTTTTCCGGCTGGATGCAACAAATATCTATCCCAGGCGGCTTGCGCCGCGTGGGGTTTGTTGCTATACTGAACATCAAAGACGCACATTACTTTTTATGCAAACGCAAAGCGGAGGAAAAACTATGCAGTTGGATAAACTTCTCCATGGTGGAGATTATAACCCGGAACAGTGGCTGGACCGCCCGGATATTCTGGCCCAAGATGTGGAACTGATGGAAAAAGCACATGTCAACGTAGTTACGCTGGGCGTGTTCTCCTGGTCCACCATCGAGCCGCAGGAGGGCGAGTTTCACTTGGATTGGCTGGCGGACATCATCCACAACCTGTACGCCCACGGTATCTCCACCATTCTGGCCACGCCCAGCGCCGCACGCCCGGCCTGGCTGGCCCAGAAGTACCCCGAGGTGCGCCGTGTACGCGGCGACCGCGTGCGCGAACTGTACAACCGCCGCCAGAACCACTGCTACACTTCGCCGATCTACCGCGAAAAAGTGGCCATCATCGACCGCAAACTGGCCGAGCGCTTCGGTGATGACCCGGCCGTGATCCTGTGGCACATCGGCAACGAGTTTGGCGGCGAGTGCCACTGCGAGCTGTGCCAGAACGCTTTCCGCACCTGGTTGCAGAAGCGTTACGGCAGCCTGGACGCGGTGAACAAAGCCTGGAATGCCACCTTTTGGAGCCACAACTACACCGAATGGAGCCAGATCGAAAGCCCGGCGCCCCATGGAGAGAACGCCGTGCAGGGTCTGGCCCTGGACTGGAAGCGGTTCGTCAGCTACCAGAGCATCGATTTTTACAAGTGGGAGCGCGATTGCGTGCGGGAACTGGCCCCCAAGGCGGAGTTCACCGTCAACATGATGTACCGCTTCAACGACATCAACTACTTTGACTTTGCCAAGGAGATCGACGTGGCCAGCTGGGACAACTACCCCACCTGGCACAAGCCCACCGAGACCATCGAGGAGACTGCCCTGGACACGGCGATGATGCACGACCTGTACTATTCGCTGAAGGGCAAGCCTTTCCTGATGATGGAGTCCAGCCCCAGCTTTACCAACTGGCAGCCTGTCAGCAAGCAGAAGCGCCCCGGTATCGCCGAGCTGTCTGCCCTGCAGGCTGTGGCCCATGGGGCGGACAGCGTTTGCTACTTCCAGTGGCGTGCCAGCCGCGGTGCCGAGGAGAAGCTTCACGGTGCAGTGGTCGGCCATGACGGCCGCGAGGATGCCCGCCCCTTCCGCGAAACCGCCGAAGTCGGCGAGACTTTGGAGCAGATGGCCTTTGTGGCGGACACCCGCCGCGTCAAGCAGGCGGCCATCGTGCATGACTGGGAGAACAAGTGGGCGCTGGAAGGTTCCTGCGGACCGCGCAACTGCGGCCTGGGCTACTGGAAAGAGTTGGCTTGCCACTACAACGCCCTGGCCCGCCGCGGCATCACCGTGGATTTCGTTAACCAGGAAAGCGACCTGACCGGTTACGGTCTGGTCATTGTGCCGATGCAGTACCTGCTGCGCAACAAATTTGCGCAGGCACTCTGCGATTACACGGCCCAAGGCGGCACCGTGGTGGTGACCTACTGGACCGGCGTGGTGGATGAGAGCGATCTGTGCTACCTGGGCGACACCCCCTACGGTCTGACCGATCTGTTGGGCCTGCGCCGGGAGGAGATCGACGCCCTGTACGATGGTGAGACCTGCCACTGTGCTGCCACTGACGATGGCGCGATGGAAGCGGACGGCAGCATCCTGTGCGAGGTGGCTGCCCTGAACGACACCGATCCCGCCACCCCGCTGATGCTGTATGCGGAGGATTACTACGCCGGCTGCCCCGCCGTTGCTGTGCATGCCTTTGGCAAGGGCCAGGCGTATTACCTGGCCAGCCGCTTCAATGCGGATTTTTACAATGACTTTTATGCGCAGGTATGCGAGAAAGCAGGCCTGCAGCCTGCCTGGCCGGAGCAGTTGCCCGCCGGTGTGCTGGCCACTCGCCGCGGTGATTTCGTATTTATGCAGAACTGCAACGACCACAGCGTAGACATCGATGGCGTGGAGCTGGAGAAATACAGCACCCGTTTGGTCCAGCTGGAACCTGTGGACGAGGACGACGAGAGCTGACCTACTTTCTTTGAAAAGAAAGTAGGCAAAGAAACTTTTAATATTTTCCATAAAAAAGAGGGCGGTGCCGGGAAACGACATCGCCCTTTTGTAATGGCATACACGGGGCGCTGGGGAACGCTGCCCCCTACAAATGTAGTAAGAGTATTGGCTCCCCTTGAGGGAGCTGTCACCGAAGGTGACGGAGGGATGGCCCTGAGGCAGTATGTTGCTAAAGTAGCCACTCCTCACCCGCTGCGAGGGAGCTCCCCTCTAGGGGAGCCAAAAAGCTTTGGTGGGGCTGTGTGCCATTGTAGAGGAATCGGCGGCGAGCAGCCGCCAAGCGCGCGCTATCGGAAGTGGCGGGGCCTTTTCGGTTCCTTTTGGGTCTCCAAAAGGAACACTTGTCGGCGATATGCCGTTAAAAAAGTGGCTCACCGCAAGGTGGTGAGCCACGCCAGAAGCCGTATAAAAAATCAAAGCACGCCGTTCAGCCAGGCAACCAGCGCCGGTTTCGGCTGGAAGCCTACCTGATGGGTAACCATCTTGCCGTTTTTCAGCACCACAAGACAGGGGATGCTGCTCACACCAAACTGCGCGGCCAGCTGCGGGTTTTCGTCGCAGTCAATGCCGAAAAAGGCAGCCTTGTCGGCCATCTCATTGCTTACTTCTTCCAGCACGGGTCCCAGCATCTTGCAAGGGCCGCACCAGGTGGCGTTAAAATCCAGTACGGCCACGGGGGCGGCCAGTGCAGCGGTCAAATCGTTATGATGAACTTCCTGTACCATAGGGAAATTCCTCCTTTTATCGTGTGTTTGTCAGTATGGGCAGAGCCCGGCTGAACTATACCACTATCTTACACGATAAACTGCCAAAAAGCAATAGATAACATATTAAAATACTATGAATTAAAAATAAGACAAGTGTACATTGTGCCGAAATTTGGCCCGGCTTTTTGGCGGTTCTGCGGCTTGACAAAAATTGCGCAGGTGCGTATGCTTGAAGAAAAGCACAATCAATTTGCGCGGCTTTTCGCTAAGAAGTTGCGCAAAAGAAAAGGGGAGTACAGCCCATGGCTACGGGGCAGGGACGAGATGGACGTCCGCCGATCGAGGAAATCGCACAGGCACTTGGCATATCAAAAACAACAGTATCACGTGCATTGTCAGGCAAAGGACGTGTGAGCGAGGAGACCCGCGCCAAGGTGTTTGCCTATGTGGGCCGCCCGGGGGTTGATAGCAGCACCCCAGTGCGCAGGCAGGATCCCGGTGCAACACACAATCTTTCGCTGGTGATCCCCAAGCACTTCATGCAGTTGGACCTGCCGTTTTTGCGCAAGTGTATGGGCGGTGTCTGCACCATGGCGGCACAGCGCGGGTACGATCTGCTGCTCTGTTACGTCAGCGATACCGATACCGTCCAGCTGGAGCGCCAGCTGGCCAGCCATAAAGTGGACGGCGTCATCCTCTCCCGCACGATGAACGATGACCCCAGCATTGACCTGCTGCAGCAGTACGGTGTGCCATTTGTTGCCATCGGCCGCATCGAAAATGACGATATACCGCAGGCTGATAACGACCAGCTGGGCGCCGCCAGCGAGATGACGCGGGTGCTGTTCCAGATGGGAGCACGCCGCATCGCTTATTTGGGCGGCAGCGGCACCTACACCGTCAATGCCGACCGCCTGCGCGGCTATTTGCGCGGGCTGGCGGAATTTGGTGTTTCCGCCGACCAGTCGCTGATCCGCACCGGCATTGAATCCGACGAGCAGCGCACCGACGCGCTGGAGGCTGTGTTGGAACAGCACCCGGATTGCCTGCTGTGCTGCGATGATCGCATTGCCTTTGATTTGATGCGCGAGCTGCGCAATCGCCATATCCGTGTGCCGGAACAGCTGCGGCTGGCCAGCCTGTACGACAGCGAGCTGCTGGCTGGTACGACCCCGGCCATCTCGGCCGTGCAGTTTGACGCTGAGCGGTTGGGTTCTACGGCCTGCCGTATGCTGCTGGACGTGATGGCGGGCAAGGATATCCCGCTGCGCCAGGTGCAGGGCTATCAGGTCATCCTGCGGGAATCGACAAAGTAATGCTACAATTTGCATAAATCTGTCAAAAAAAGCAATTTGCGCAACAAGAAATTGCGCAAAACGGTGCCAAATGGTAGAAAAGCGCGAAATTTATGGGTAAAAACTTACAAAAAGTTATCCTAAACACCGTCAATTATGTACATTGACACCAGCGCAAAAATCTTGTGTCCTAAGTATTGTAAAGCAGATGTGCAACATGATTGCGCAGCACTGCGAATTGTTTGAGCAACGAGCAAAAACAAGAAGAAGAAGGAGAACACAATTATGAAAAAGCAATTGAGCCTTGCCATGGCCGGTGTCATGGCCCTGTCTCTGGCAGCCTGCGGTGGCAGCTCTGCCAGCAGCGCAGCAACCTCTACCGCTGAGGCTGCTTCCTCCACTGCCGAGAGCACCGCAGAGAGCACTGCTGCTGAGGGCGACGTTCTCGACCAGGCTGCTGCCGCTGCCTTCGCTCAGGATGTTACCTTGACCATGTGGGGCGCTGAAGAGGATCAGGATCTGCTGCGTGAAATCAGCGACAAGTTCATCGAGAAGTACGGCAACTACGGCGGCAAGATCACCATCAATCTGGGAACTCAGTCCGAGTCCACGGCCAAGGATACCGTCCTGACCGACCCCACCGCCGCTGCTGATGTTTATGCTTTTGCCGATGACCAGCTGAACGAGTTGGTCAAGGCTGGCGCTCTGCAGGAAGTGCAGCTGAATGCGGACGATGTCAAGAGCCGCAACACTCCCGCGTCTGTCGATGCTGCCACGGTCGATGGCAAGATCTATGCTTACCCCCTGACCGCTGACAACGGCTACTTCATGTTCTACGACAAGAGCTTCTTCACCGAGGACGACGTCAAGAGCCTTGACACGATGATGGAGAAGGCAGCCGACGCAGGCAAGAAAGTCTCTATGGACGTTGCGAACGGCTGGTACCTGTACAGCTTCTATGCTGGCGCTGGCCTGAACCTGAGCCTGGCTGATGACGGCGTGAATACCGTCTGCAACTGGAATGAGGCACCGGGCGCTGACGTTACCCAGGCTGTCATTGATATCTGCAAGAACCCCGGCTTCATCGCCCTGAAGGACGAGGAGTTCACCGGTAAGCTGAAGGACGGCACTTTGGTTGCTGGCGTCAACGGCACCTGGCGTGCAAACGACGCTGCTGAAGTTTGGGGCGACAACTACGCCGCCTGCAAGCTGCCTACCTACACGCTGAACGGTGAGCAGGTCCAGATGGCCTCCTTCTCCGGCTACAAACTGATCGGTGTCAACCCCCACAGCGCTAACGTCGGTGCTGCTATGCTGCTGGCCGACTTCGTTACCAACGAAGAGAACGAGGGACTGCGCTTCAAGGAGCGCGCACAGGGCCCCTCCAACATCAACGCTCTGGCAGCCGCTTCTTCTCCGGCTCTGACCGCTGTTGTTGCCCAGTCCGAGTACGCTAACCTGCAGCGCGTTGGCGGCAACTTCTGGGCTTCCGCTGAGACCCTCGGTTCCATCTGCGTCAACGGCAACCCCGATGGCAAGGACACCCAGACTTTGGTCGATGACGCTGTTGCCGGTATCACCGCTCCTGTCACCCAGTAATCTCTGCTTCTACCTATAATAATGAAATGATCTGATAAGACAGCCCGCTTGTGATAGAAAACACTTGATGCAAGCGGGCTGTTTTATCCGTATGATTTATGAAGATCGTGTGAACGAAAGGGGACTTCGCTGTGGCGAAAACTGCAACGCAAGCCATGCCGGGCGAGAAGAACTTCTTCCAGACTTTTGGGGAAGCCTTTGCAAAAGGCGATATCTTTACTAAAGTTTCGTTTCTGGTATGGGGTCTTGGCTATATCGGTCATGGCCAGCTGATGAAAGCGCTCCTTGTCACCCTCGTGGAGGGCCTGGGGCTTTACTTCCTGGCACTTTACGGTGCGCCGAACCTTGCTAAATTCGGCACGCTGGGCACTGTCAAAATGGAGATGGTGTTCGACGTTACGACGATGAAAAACGTCGTGAACGATTACGATAACTCTTTCGAGATCCTGCTGATGAGCATGATTTCCTTCGTGGTCATCGCTGCGCTGATTGCGGCCGCCATGATGGTGGTCACATCCAACTACCAGCTGCAAAAAATCCGCGCAGCGGGCAAAAAGACGAACAACTTATTACAGGACGTCAACGTCTACCTGAACGAAAAGTTCTACGTCACCCTGCTGACGCTGCCTGTGCTGGGCGTTGTGGTGTTCACCATTGTGCCGCTGTTCATCCTGATTGCGGTCGCCTTTACCAACTACGACCAGCAGCACATGCCTCCGAACGACCTGTTTACCTGGGTGGGTCTGTCCAACTTCTTCACGCTGCTTGGCGGCGGCGGTATGACCTCGACCTTCGGCTACTCCTTTGCCAAGGTGTTGACCTGGACGCTGGTCTGGGCGTTCTTTGCCACCTTTACCACCTTCTTCGGCGGTATCCTGATGGCCATGTTCATCAATGACAAAAAGACCAAATGCCCGAAGCTCTGGCGTACCCTGTTCATGGTGACCATCGCCGTGCCTCAGTTTGTTACGCTGCTGCTGGTACGCAACTTCTTCTCCAACAACGGCATCTGCAACACAATGATGGCCAACGCCGGAGTTACGGATTTCCTGCATAACATCGGCCTGTTGGACAAGGGCCTTAGTTACATTCCGTTCCTGACCCAGCCGGGCTGGGCCATGTTCACCATCATCATGATCAATATCTGGATCGGCGTGCCGTACCAGATGCTGATCGCCACGGGCGTGTTAATGAACATTCCCGCTGACATGATCGAGGCCGCCCGCATCGACGGTGCGAACCCGGTCCAGATGTTCTTCCGCATCAAGCTGCCCTACCTGCTCAGCGTGCAGGGACCGTCGCTCGTCACGGACTTTGTCAAGAACGTCAACAACTTCAACGTTATTTACCTGCTGACCCAGGACGTGTTTGTCACGAACAACCAGCAGCTGGCCCAGTCCAACGCCAAGGAAATTGACCTGCTGGTTACCTGGCTGTTCCGCTTGACGCAGGAGTATTACAACTACAAGATGGCCGCTGTGCTGGGCATCATGGTGTTTATCGTCTGCGCAGTGTTCACCGTTGTGTGCTTCCACTTTATCAATAAGAAGGAGGCGACGTTCTCTTGAGTACCACTGCTGTATCCTCTGCCGCTGTGCAAAAGCAGCTCAAGCAGGGCAAAGTGAAAAAAGGCATCTTCTCCGTCATCCGCCATCTGGTGCTGGCACTGCTGGCTTTTATCTGGCTGGTACCCATCGCCTGGCTGTTGCTGACCTCGTTCTCCACCGATAAGGGCATCAACTTTACCCGCTTTGTGCCGGAAGGTTTTACCCTGTGGAACTACATCAGCATTATGGCAGAGCCGGACTCTGTTGCACAGTTCCCGCGCTGGTTCATGAACACCTTGGTTGTGGCATGCTTTAACTGTGTGATCTCCACCTGCTTTGTGCTGATGGTGGCTTACGCCATAAGCTGCTGCCGCTTCAAGGGCCGCAAGCTGCTGCAGAACCTGTCCGTTACGGTCAACCTGTTCCCCGGCGTTCTGGCCATGATCGCGGTTTACTTCGTCTTGAAGTACATGAACCTGACCAACTCTTACGCCGGTCTGATCATGGTGTACGCGGGATCTTCCGGCCTGGGCTACCTGATCTGCAAGGGCTTCTTTGATACGGTGCCTGTGGCACTGCGTGAGGCCGCCAAGCTGGACGGCGCATCCGAAGCGCGCATCTTCTTCCAGATCGTCATCCCGATGTCCCGCCCGATCCTGGTGTACACCATCATCAACTCCTTCCTGACCCCGTGGACCGACTTTGTTATGGCAAAGATGATCCTGAACTCCGGTGTCAGCGCGGACTGGACGGTTGCCATCGGCCTGTACAACATGCTGCAAAAGGCTCTGATCAACAACTACTTCTCCCGTTTCTGCGCAGGCGGTGTTTTGGTGGCTATCCCCATCTCGGTGCTGTTTGTTATCATGCAGAAATTCTACGTCGAGGGTATCACCTCCGGCGCTGCCAAGGGTTAAACCTGGCGTAAATAAGCTAAGGCAACACCGCACAATTCCCGCCTAACGGCTTAAGCACCGCTCCGGCGGCTGCGGCACGGCATCTGCGTTGCCAAAATGCTCGATAATACACAAAGTATTATCTGCGCTTTTGGCTTAGCATCTGCCGCACCTCGCTCGCCGTATCGGCACTTAGAATTATGCGGTATTGCCCTAAAAAAGGTTCCCACTGCGAAAGCAGCGGGAACCTTTTTTGTGGTGGGAAAATTCTTTTTTACAGCTGGTACAGGGCAGTGTATTTCTCTTTCAGGTAGCGGGTGAAATAGTGCGGGTCAAACTTGCCGCCGCACAGGCTTTGCACCAGCCACTGGGGTTCCTTCATGCTGCCCCACTGCCATACACGCTCTTTCAGCGCGGCCTTCAGCGGCTCCATGTCGCCGGCAGCCCACTGAGCGTCCAGATCCATGGTCTTGCGCAGGTCGGCGATGGCCTGGGCACCGTAGGCGCTGCCCAGCGCATAGCTGGGGAAGTAGCCAATGTCGCCCATCGACCAATGGATGTCCTGCAGGCAGCCGTGGGCGTTGTCGGGCACGTCCACGCCCAGGTACTCCTTGTACTTGGCGTTCCAGGCGGCGGGCAGGTCGGCCACGGCCAGCGTGCCCTGGATCAGCGCTTTCTCGATCTCGTAACGCACCATGATGTGCAGCGCGTAGGTCAGCTCGTCGGCCTCGGTACGGATCAGGCCCGGCTCGGCACGGTTGACGGCGCGCCAGATCTCCTCCTCGGTCACATCGGCCAGCTGGGTGGGGAACAGCTCCCGCAGGGTGGGGTACAGGCAGTGTACAAAGGCGCGGCTGCGGCCGACGTAGTTCTCAAACAGGCGGCTCTGGCTCTCGTGGATGCCCATGGTGGCGCCGCCGGTGACGGCAGTGTAGTCGTAGGCGGGATCAATGTTCAGCTCGTACAGGGCATGACCGCCCTCGTGGGCCACGCTGTACAGGTTACTGAACATATCGCGGGGCATGTAATGGGTGGTGATGCGCACATCGCCGCGCCAGAACTCGGTGGTAAAGGGATGTTCGCTCTCGGCCAGGTAGCAGTGGGCCGGGTCCAGGCCCCACAGCTGCATGATCTTCTCGCTGACCTTGCGCTGGGCGCCGATGGGCCAATCCTGGTCCAGGAAGTCGGTGCGGATGGGGGTGCCGTGGTCGCGGATGTCGGCCAGCAGCGGCACGATGGTCTCCCGCAAGGTGGCGAAGAATTCATCGCACTGGGCGATGGTCAGGCCGTGCTCGTACTGATCCAGCAGCACCTCGTAAGGGTCGCGGTCGGGGGCAAAGTAGTGGGCCTGGGCGCGACGGGCAGCCACGATCTTCTCCAGATACGGTGCAAATACGCTGAAATCGTTGGTGCGCTTGGCCTTGACCCAGGCGGGGATGCTCTGCTGGGTCAGCTTGGTAAAGGCGGCGTACTCGTCAGCCGGGATCTTGGAGATCTGGTCGTAGGCACGCTGCAATTCCCGTACCTCGGCGCGCTCCTGCTCGGTCTCGGCATCCTGGGCTGCCTGGCGCAGCAAAGCGGCGGTGTTGTCGTTGACCAGCAAGTCGAAGTCGGTGCGGCTAAGCACCTCGCAGGCTTCGGCGCGGCCATCGGCGCTGCCCTCGGGGGCGACGGTTTCAGCGTCAAAATCCACCACGCTCAGGGCGTAGCGGTAGGCAAAGCGCTGCTTCTCCAGCGCACGAAGGCGGACAATGCTTTCTTTCATAGCAAAACCTCATTTCTTGCAAATGCTTTTTCTCATCATACCACAAAGCGGCGGTTTTTTCCATTGAAAACCGGGCAAATTTATGGTATGGTGGGTATATTATAAAATGAAGGAGGGCCGCCGCCATGCCGGAACAGCCGCTTGTCAGTATTATTGTCCCCATATACAACGCACAGGATCACATTGCCCGCTGCGTAGAGAGCATCCGCCGCCAGACTTACAAAAACATTGAGATTTTGCTGCTGAATGACGGCAGCCAGGACGTTAGCCTGCAGGTGTGCGAGATGTACGCCCGGGTGGACGACCGCATTGTGCTGATCGATAAGGCCAACAGCGGCGTGGCGGCCACCCGCAACCTGGGGCTGCGCCAGGCCAAGGGCAAGTATCTGCAGTTTGTGGATGCGGACGATACCATTCAGCCCTACGCCACCGAAATGCTGGTGGCTCGTGCCGAGGAGAGCGGGGCAGACCTGGTGATCGCCCACTACAACCGCATCACGCCGCCGCGCCCGCGCAGCGAGGCCAGCTCCCGCCCCGAGCGCCCGACCAAAGTGCAGACCTTCGGCTTTTTGCTGGAGGGTGCCATGACGAAAGAGGAGTTTGCCGCCGGCCTGATGCAGGAACCGGCCAGCTTTTACTACGGTGTTATGTGGAATAAGCTCTACCGTGCCGACATCGTACACGCCCACGATGACATTATCTGCGCCGAGGACATGGATTGGTCGGAGGATCTGTATTTTAACCTGAGCTATATCCGCTATGCTGAAAAGTTCTACGCATTGTCTACGCCGATTTACAATTACTACAATACGCCGGGCAGTGCAGTGCATACGGTGCTGAATCCTGTCAATATCGTTTCTACCCGTGCAACGTTGTTTGCGTATTACAAGGAATTGTACGAGAATTTGGGGCTGTACGAGGAGTATAAGCCGCAGATTTATAAATACCTGGTTGCTGTGGCGGAGAGCTGAAATGGAAAGAGGGAATAGCCATGGCTGTACAGCTTGGGAAAATTACGCGGGAACACGATTTGCGGACCGTATGGTCAAATGAGGCGCAGGCGTTTACCCCGTGGCTGGCTGAGCATTTGGACGTGCTGGGGGATGCGTTGGGCATTACAATAGAACTGGAAGAACGGGAGTCGTCGGTTGGGGCGTTCTCGCTTGACATATTGGCGCGTGACCAGGATTCCGGCGAAGCGGTCGTGATTGAAAACCAAAATACTTGACAATAGACGCAGAATGTGCGGCCCCTTTGCTTACTTTAGTAAGCGCTCACCGAAACCTTCGGTCAGCTTCACTTACAGGAGAGCATGATTTTTCTCTTTGGAACAGCCTTTTTATGTGGATTTTTCAATCCGCTTTTTCGTCGTGTCATTTTGCTTGAAAACACAAACAAACCAGCCCGCAGAATCTTTGATGGGCAATTCTGCGGGCTGGTTTCTATTTCTTTTTGTCACTAACTAAGTGACATTGCTCCCAGAGGGGGCCTTTCTCAGTCTCCGATCCTACATGCTTCCAGCGCGTTGGTAATGCCGCCGTGGGTCACGGTGGAGACGCGCTCCACGATGGCGGCAGGGGCCTCTTTCATGCCGCCGTGTATCCATTCCAGCGTAAGCCCCACAAAGGCGTACTTATAAAAGTGGGCGATAAACTCCTTATCCTCGGCCCGCACAGACATACCGGCGGCCCGCTCCTCCACCACGCCGATCATCAGATCATAGGTCAGCTTATACAGGTACTGCTCGATGTACTCGCGGCTGATGGAGTGATAGACATTGATGTAAAAAACCTTATCCTTTTGCAGGCTTTGCAAAATCTGCAAAAAGCCCTGCTGCCAGGTATCGTAGGTCTTTTTGCCCGCCAGGGCGCGGGCGGCTTCCTCCACGCAGGCCCATTCCACCAGGTCGTAGATGTCTTTGAAATGGTAGTAAAAGGTCATGCGGTTGACGCCGCAATGCTCGGTCAGGTCGGTGACGGTAATTTTATCCAGCGGCTTTTCGGCCATCAGTTCTTTCAGCGAGGCTACCAGCGCACGCTTGGTCATCTGGGACATAAGGGCAAACCTCCTTGCGGTACTGCCCTTATTATAATAGGTATTTGTGAAAATTTCCACTCAATCGCTGGCCCGCAGCAGCAGTTCCATCCCCTGCTTACCCCAGCCGAAATCCGCCGCCGCGTACCCGCGTTCCAGCACGCGGGAGAGCGCCGGGTCGTCCAGATGCAGGCGGCGGAACGGCTCCTGCCAGTGGGGCAGCCCCCGGGCCGAGAAGATGAGCATGCCCTCGGTGCCCACCATCGGCCGCAGCCCCCGCAGAGTCAGCCCGGCCGAGAGGTACTGGGCGCAGAGATCCTCGCAAGAGGGCAGGTCGTCGATGGTAAGGGGCTGCACGGCCCAGATGTGGTAGCTGGCGTAGCGTTCGGTGGCCCAGCGCAGCGCCATGCGCAAAAAATGGCGCAGCTGAGTGTAGTTTTCGTTCAGCACCGGCGGGGTCAGCACCGCGCCCTGGCCGTCGGCCCCGTAGCCCGCGGCCCGCAGGCTGGTGGGCAGCGGTGCGTCGTCGTACAGGGGCATCAGGGCGGCGGCCGCCTGCAGCTCCGGCTGGCCAGCATAATCCGCGATGATCTGGCCGTTTTCCAGCGCGGTGCGCTGACGGTCCGGCGGCAGAAATGGCAGCCCTGCCGGGCCGGTAAGTTCTGCCAGCGCCGCGGCCCCCGCGGGCGTAAGCACCTGGGCATCAAAAGTGTGGACATTGCGTTCGAGTGTTTGCAGCATAAAACAGTTCCCTCCGTGGATTTAAAATTCTTTACGGAACTATTGTATGTGCCCCCCGCCGCCGAACCTGCCGAAAACCGGCGAGGAAATGGAAAATTTTACCAGTTTGTTTTGCTCCACAGAAATAGAAAAGGCCCCCTCTGCGAGGGGGCTCCGCCGGCAGGTGGTGGGGGAGAGACAGCAATTTTATATGCTCTCTCCCTCAGTCCGCTTCGCGGCCAGCGCCCTCACAAAGGGAGCCTTTCACTGCTTCTCATTTATATTCGGTCTCGCCAGCTCTTCAAAACTTCGATTCTGCGTAAAAAATCGGTGGTACGGGTTATCCACCGGCGGTGCCTTGGGGGCGGCAGGTTTGGGGGCAAAACGCTTGATATACGCCCGCAGTGCCGGGGCGGCCCGCAGCTTGCGGCGGCTCATTCGGTCGCGGCTGTCGAGACAGCCCCCGCGGTCAGCGTCTGCCACAGTTCCTCGCCGTCGGCGTAGTGGGCGGCCTGTTCCTCATCCAGCACAGCGCGGCGGCCCACATACAGGGTGGACAGCACGCTCTGGCTGCTGCCGGTGGCATCGTCCAGCAGCGTGTAGCCGTCATAATCGCCCAGATCCATCCCGGCCAGCACCGGGCAATCGGTCCAGCGGTAGACCATATTCTGCCAATCGTCAGCGTCATTCTCGGGCGGGGTGCCGTCCAGGTAGGCCAGTGCGCCGGTGGATTTCTGGAAGCCCGCCGGGTCTGCGATGAGCATCACATACAGCGTGCCGCTATCGCTCAGGTCGGCGCTCAGCCGGGTGACACCCGCCATCTGGTTGTAGGCATCGGAGTTGTCGTTCTCGGCGTTAAAATCCACGGTGTAGCTGTTGACCTGCACCACAACCTTGCCATCACCGTTCAGGTCGGTGCAGTAGGGCGTCAGCGCATCCTGCAGGGCAGTCACGGTGTCAGCGGGCAGGTCGTACTGGCCGATGTAGCCGATCTGCACGTCCGGCCGGGTATGGAAGACAGTATCCTTGATGAACCACGCCACCACCAGAATGGCCACCACCACGCCCAATACGATGAACTTATGATAGTGCCACCAGTTCTGGACCTTTTCCTTTTTGGTGTATTCCTTCGGCGGTTCGGGGGTATGATCGTACTGTTCTACGCTGTCTTTGGTGACCCATGCCATGGGGTGCACGCTCCTTCGGGGCTTGAAAGCCAAATTTCTATTTATTATAACACATAAAGCAAGGGGGAATTGTAAACTTATTTTGACGCCGCCCTGATAACGCCTTGCAAAACCGGGCTAAAGCGGGTATCATACAAATAAGAGCGGCCCAAAACAGCCGCAGAAAGGCTGCATTTGTATGGATAAAAACACCTTTTTATTGCAGGACACCGAGGCTTTTATGCGCGGCGAACTGGACAACGTAACCGTGGCGGGGGGCAGCATCGTGCTGGATCTGGTACAGGGCAGCTATGTGCCCTACGGCTGCTACACCAGTGCGCCCATCCCGATGCCGCTGTTTGACGCCCTGTGGCCCAGCTGGAACGCCGCCACTCCGCCGGGCACTGCCGTGGAGACCCAGGTGCGGGTTCTGGTGGATGGCAACTGGACGGCCTGGATGGCCTTTGGCAAGTGGAGCCTCTACCTGAAGCGGGAGGGGGCTGCCCCCCGGGAGCGCGGCCCGCTGCAGCTGATGCCGGATTGCCTGCTGCTGGACAGCAAGTGTGCCACCCAGGTGCAGCTGCGCATCTACCTGTACAGCAAAAACGAAAAGGCCACACCCGCCGTACACCTGCTGGGCGCTACCGTGCGGATGGTGGATGTCATCCCCTCCGGCGGGCGGCCGGTGAACCGAACCCTGCACCTGATGCCCTACCTGCAAAAGCGCCGCGCCCCGGTCCTGGCCCCCTGGATGGACCTGGCCATCAGCCTGGCCAGCCTGACCAACCGCTGGGGCGCCGACATCCTGCCTGAAGAATTTGCCCAGGCCTTGCGGGACTGGCGCAAACCCGACGGCTGCGATTGCCGCAATTTAGGCTTTGCCGCCGCTGCTGCCGGAAGCTGGGGCTTCCCCGCCTGGCTGTGCTGGGGTGGGCTGAACATTTTGCGGGACGAAATGCGCAAAGGCTACGGCGCGGTGGTAGCCCTGCAGGCTACCCCTGCCGAGAAAGAGCACGGCCTGCCTGACCGCCGCTTTGCCGCCGTGCGCGGCTTTGTGGCAGGGGCCTCCGCCCCGCAGGTGCTGCTGTGCGACCCCTGGGCCGACGGCACCGATTTTGACGCCGAGACCGCCATGCCGCTGGATGACTTTTTGGTTGCTTGGGACAACGTAGCCCTGCTGATGCGCCGCCGCCTTGAGGAGCAGCCCGCCTGGGCCCCCACCCACGGCAGCGCATGGATCCGCCCCGTGGGCACCGACGCCCCCGGCATCTACCGCCTGTATGTGAACGGCGAGGAGCACCCGATTCCTGATGACTTCTGCGCCCTGGGCGGCCTGCTGGCCTGGACCACCCCGGACGACCACCCCCACGCCACCACGGCCCACCGCAGCTTCCACTTTGTGGAGCCGGAGGCAGGCGGCATCCGGCTGGAATCCGGCGAAACGCCCTGCAAGTACACCGTCTACCTTATCGATACCTCCGGCTGCATGCTGGTGGGGGATGTGACGGTGTAAGGAATTTGCTAAATCGGGAGTTTTGTGGAGGATAACTATTGTGGATAAAGCAGTTATTTATATACATGGAAAAGGTGGAAATGCTGAAGAAGCTATTCATTACAAACCGCTCTTTAGTGATTGTGATGTGATTGGTCTTGACTATACTGCACAGTTTCCATGGGAAGCAAAAGAAGAATTTCCATTACTTTTTAATTCGATTTATACAAACTACAAGACTGTTGAAATAATCGCCAATAGCATTGGAGCGTATTTTGCTATCAATGCTTTAGCAAATCAGCAAATAGAGAAAGCATATTTTATTTCGCCCGTTGTAGATATGGAAAGACTTATTGCTGATATGATGATTTGGGCAAATGTTACAGAAGATGAACTCAAAGAGAAAAAAGAAATTCAGACAACCTTTGGAGAGACCCTTTCATGGGATTATCTTTGCTATGTAAGAGAAAATCCTATTATATGGAAAATCCCAACGCACATTTTGTATGGTGAAAAAGATAATCTTACCGCTTATGGAACGATATTTGAATTTGCACAGAGAACGAATTCAACACTTTCTATTATGAAAAATGGAGAGCATTGGTTTCATACGGATGAACAAATGAAATTTCTTGATGAATGGATAATAAAATCTTCCACATAAATTCCAGTTTATCGAACAAACTCCCTTGCTCTTTGTAAGCCAAAAGGCGCGGCCCGCATGGGCCGCGCCTTTTGGCTTATTGCACTGTTATTCGTCCTGCACAGGCTCACTGAAGGCAAAGCGCTTTTTGGCGCGTTTGTTGTACAGTACCAGCGCCACCATCAGCGTGACAACCTCGCCCAAGGCCAGCGGCCACCAGACAAGGGATACGTTTTCCGGGCCGGTGACAAACCGGGTCAGCAGCCATACCGGCGGCAGCACAAACACCACCTGACGGCAAAGCGAGATAATCAGCGATTCCACGCCGCATTCCAATGCCTGGAACACCCCCTGGAACGCAATGCACAGCCCCGCAAACAAAAAGCCCAGCGAGACAATGCGCATGCAGTCCACACACATGGCGTGGGTGGTGGCCGACAGCGAGAACAGCCCCGCCAACGGCTGGGCCAGCAGCTCCACGCCCAGGTAGCCCAGCAGCATCAGCCCGGCCGTGTAGCCTAGACCCCAGCGAATACCCTGCTGCACCCGCACCCGGCTGCGCAGGCCATAGTTGAACGCCACCACCGGCGTGATAGCATCGCGCACGCCAAAGGCCGCAAAAATAATCAACTGCTGAATTTTATAGTACAGCCCGTAGACTGTCACGGCATTCTGCCCAACATCGGGCATGACGGCCAAAATCAGGTTGAGGGAGTAGGTCATAACGGTGAGCAGCGCTTGCGAAATAATGGCGGGCAGGCCGATGGCATAAATAGCACGGATCACGTCCCAGCGCGGCTTCCACCAGCGCAGCTGCTTGTCCAGCTCCACATCCAGCTTCAGGTGGAAGGCAAGCCCCAGACCCATCGAGGCCAGCTGGCCGATGACCGTTGCCCAGGCTGCGCCCTGTACGCCCATCTGCGGCAGACCGCACCAGCCGTAAATCAGAAACGGATCCAGCACAATGTTGATGAGTGCACCCGCAATCTGCGCCACCGTAGACCAGAACGAACGCCCCGTGGCCTGCAGCGTTTTCTCATACACCGAGAAGAACACGATGCCGAAGGGGATGCCGCAGCAGATGTGCAGGTAGTCGATAGCCTCGCTTAGTACCTCGCCGCTGATGCTGCCGCCCGCGCTTTGGGAGTTGACGTAAGGCACCACCCCCACCGCCGAGAACAACATAAACACCGCCGAGATGACCAGCGCCAAAAACTGCGCATTGCCCACGGCGGCATCGGCACGGTCCTTGTCGCCCAGGCCCAACAGGCGGGCCAGCAGGGCGTTGGTGCCCACGCCGGTGCCGATGGACACCGCCACCATAAACAACTGCACCGGGAAAGCCAGGCTCAAGGCAGTCAGGGCGGTTTCGCCGCCGGTTGCCATGCGGGCCAGGTAGGCGCTGTCCACTACGTTGTAAGCGGCCTGCAGGATCATGGATAAAACGATGGGCAGGCCGATGCGGGCCATCAGTTTGGGTAACGGCTCGACCGCCATCGGGTTTTGGGATTGGTTTTGCTGCATATACGTTCCTCCTGTAAAAAAGCACAAAAAAATAACGAGTGGCGCGATAACCGGATTTACGCAGTTACGCCACTCGTTATTGTTTTTATTGTACCAATTTCACCCGGGAAATGCAAAGGTGGTTTTGCACAAAGATTTTTGGGTTCACCAAATGGTTTTTATATTACCGGCCGATGGGTGCGCACTTATTCTTCAGCCACACCTTTTCGTCCTCGGTCAGGCGGGGGCTGAGCATTTCGTACACGTGGGCGTGGTAGTTGTTCAGCCAGGTGATCTGGTCGCGGCTCAGCTCGTCCACCAGTACGGGGGCAGTGTCGATAGGCACCAAGGTCAGCGGAGCAAAGCCCAGCCAATGGCCGTACTGGTTGTCGCCCAGGTCGATGCACTCCAGCTCGTTCTCGATGCGGATGCCTACCTCGTCGGTCTCGTAGATACCCGGCTCGTCGGTGATGGTCATGCCCGGCTTGAAGATGATGGGGTTGTTGGGACGCAGGCTCTGGGGGCCTTCATGCACGCCGGAGATAAAGCCGACGCCGTGGCCGGTGCCGCAGCGGTAGTTGATCTGGTGTGCCCAAACAGGGCCGCGGGCAAAGGTATCCAGCGCAAAGCCGGTGCAGTAATCCAGGAACACCGCGCGGGCCATGTCGATATGGCTCTGCAGCACGTAGGTGTAGTAACGGCGTTCGTTGTCGGTCAGCGGGCCGACGGTGTAAGTACGGGTGATGTCGGTAGTGCCGCAGTCATACTGGCCGCCGTTGTCCACCAGCAGGAAGCCCTTCGGCTCGATCTTGCTGTTGACGTCGCCCTCAGCATGGTAGTGCATCATGGCAGCGTTGGTGCCATAAGCGGCGATGGTGGAGAAGCTGTCCTCGAAGTAGCCGGGCATCTCGGCGCGGCGCTTCTGCAGCATGGTCTCGATGTCGGTCTCGTAAAGGGTCTCGCCGTTGGCCATAGCCTTTTCCAGATCCATCTGGAAGCGGACGACAGCCACACCGTCACGGACATGGCACTCGCGGATATTCTCCAGCTCGGTGGGGTTCTTGATGCCCTTCAGCGCAAAGATGGGGTCGGCACCGGCCACGGTCTTGTGGGCAGTCAGGGCGGTGTACAGATCGTAGTTGGTGGCCTTCTCGTCCACCAGGAACACCTCGTCGGCAGGCAGGGCGTGAACAGCATCCACCAGCTCGTTGTAGCCGCGCACGGTCACACCGCTGGCAGCCAGGGTGGCAGTATCCTCGGCGTTTAGACGGCCGTCGGCCAAAAACAGAGTGCAGGCCTCACGGGTGACCAGGGCGTAAGCCACGGCCAGCGGGGTGCAGGGCAGGTCGCGGGCACGCAGGTTCAGCAGCCAGCCCACGCAGTCCAGGCCGGTGACGGCCAGGGCGGTAGCACCGGCCTTTTCCAGTTCGGCGCGCACCAGGGCGATGCGGTCCGCAGCGGTGGCACCGGTCTGGGCCGGGGTCAGCAGCTCGCAGGCGGTGTCAGGCAAGGGCTTGCGCTCGCCGGTAGCATCCCAGATGGAGCTGGCTACGTCCTGACTCTTGAGGGCAGCGCCGCTTTTGGCCAGGGCGGCGGCGTACTCCTCGGCCAAAGTGGCGGGCACGCAGCTGCCGTCCAGCAGCAGGGTCTCGCCGGCCGTGAAATTGGCGGTCAGGTACTCGGCCACAGTAGGCACACCGGCAGAACCAGCGTGCATGCACTGGATCTCGGTGCCGGCCAGCTGCTTGTCCGCCTGGACATAGAAACGGCCATCGCACCACAGGGCGCTGGTGTGCTGGTTCACCACCAGGGTGGAGTTCTCGCCGGTAAAGCCGGAGAACCAGGGCAGGGCGTTGTAATAGTCAGGCAGGTACTCACTGCAATGGGGATCACTGGTCATCAGCAGCACACCGTCGGCCCCGGCTGCTTTTGCAGCGGCGCGCAGTGCGGCGATTTTTTCGTTGGTAGTCAAAACGGATCGCTCCTTTTTATTAATGTAGGCTAGGAATATCATACCACTTTCTTAGGAAATAATAAAGAGGGTAGACTTTTTCGCGATAAATTTTCAAAAAATTCAAAAATTTCCGCGCAAAAAGGCCCGAAACCCCTTGACGCGTTTGTTATAATGATATTAGCAGTTAAACACATATATTGCTAACATCTGTGAACATTTGAATAGAGGTAACAATCATGGCAGAAAACAAGACCAAGATCGACATTTTCTCCGGCTTTTTGGGTGCCGGTAAAACCACGCTGATCAAAAAGCTGATCCAGGAAGCTTTCAAGGGTGAGAAGATCGTCCTGATCGAGAACGAGTTCGGCGAGATCGGCATCGACGGCGGCTTCATGCGTGAGGCCGGCATCCAGGTCAATGAGCTGAACTCCGGCTGCATCTGCTGCAGCCTGGTGGGAGACTTCCGCGAGGCCCTGAAGAAGGTCGTCGAGACCTACCATCCCGACCGCATCCTCATCGAGCCCTCCGGCGTTGGCAAGCTGTCTGATGTGACCCGCGCCGTTGAGGGCGTGGCCGAGACCCTGCCTGTCGTGCTGAACAGCTTTGTCACCGTGGCCGATGTGAACAAGGTCAAGATGTATATGAAGAACTTTGGCGAGTTCTATGATGACCAGGTCAGCCATGCCTCCTGCATTATCCTGAGCCGCACCGGCAACGCCGGCGAGGAGAAGATCGCCGCCGCTGTCGCCATGCTGGCCGAGAAGAACCCCACCGCTACCATCGTGACCACCGATTGGACCGCCCTGACCGGTGCCCAGATCGTTTCCGTCATGGACGGCAAGCGCGATCTGGTGGCTGAGCTGCTGGCCGAGGCCAAAGCTTCCAACGAGGCCCACGCCGATGAGGACGAGCACGAACACCACCATCATCACCACCATGACGAGGATGGCGACGAGCATGAGTGCTGCCACCATCATCATGACGACGATGATGACGACGAGCACGAGCACCATCATGAGCATGGCGAGCATTGCTGCCACCATGACCACGACGAACACGATCACGACCATGACGACGATGATGACCATGATGAGCATCATCACGAGCATGGCGAGCATTGCTGCTGCGGCCATCATCACCATCATCATGACCACGACGCCGACGAGATCTTTACCAGCTGGGGTAAAGAGACCGCCCACAAATACAGCCGCGAGGATCTGGACAGCGCCTTGGAAAAGCTGGACAGCTGCGCTTACGGCATGATCCTGCGCGCCAAGGGCATCGTCGATGGCGGCGACACCTGGTATGAATTCGACATGGTTCCCGGCGAGCATGAGATCCGCGCCTGCGGCCCCGATGTCACCGGCAAGCTGTGCGTCATCGGCTCTGACCTGAAGGAGCACGAGATCGCCGCGTTGTTTCACGTCTGATATTCAAACGCAATTTATCTCCGTGCGGGCAGACCTGCTTTGACCGCATGCTTCACGATTTACCGAAAGGATTTCCACCATGGCAAAACAAATCCCGGTTTACCTGTTTGTCGGTCAGCTGGAAAGCGGCAAGACCAAGTTCATCCAGGAAACGATGGAAGACCCCAACTTCGACTCCGGCGACAAGACACTGCTGCTTGTCTGCGAGGAGGGCGAGCTGGAATATGATCCCTCGCGCTTCGCTTTCGGCGGCGTGCATGTCGCCCAGATCGAGGACAAGAGCGAGTTGACCCCCGAAAACTTGACCGCGCTGGAGAAAAAGTCCGGCTGCGGCCGTGTCATCATTGAGTACAACGGCATGTGGCTGGTGCAGGAACTGTACGACGCCATGCCGGATAACTGGCTGGTGTACCAGTGCCTGGCCACCGCCGACGGCACCACCATCAAGACCTACGCCGGCGACAACGCCATGCGCGGCCTGCTGCTGGACAAGCTGCGCGGCAGCGAGCTGCTGGTGGTCAACCGTGCCGAGGCCGTGAACGACGACGAGAGCCGTCAGCTCATCCACAAGCTGGTGCGCCAGGCCAGCCGCCGCTGCGACATCGCCTATGAGTTCAAGGATGGCAGCGTAGCCTACGATGACATCCCCGATCCGCTGCCCTTCGACATCAATGCCCCGGTCATCGAGATCCCGGAGGAGTTCTTTGGCGTGTGGTACATGGATTGCATGGATGACCCGAAGAAATACGACGGCAAGACGGTGAAATACCTGGCCCAGGTCTGCCAGACCCCGCAGGCCGGCAAGGGTGCCTTTGTGCCCGGCCGCTTCGCCATGACCTGCTGCGTGCAGGACATCCAGTTCGTCGGCATGCCCTGCAAGTACGACGACTATAAGTCGCTGGAGCAGCGCAGCTGGATCACCATTACCGCTAAAATCAACGTGAAGTACCACCCCATCTACAAGGGCCAGACCCCTGATTCCACCGGCCCGGTGCTGACCGCCCTGTCTGTGGAGCCTGCCGAAAAGCCCGCCCAGGATGTGGTCATGTTCAGCTGATCACCTTTACGTTATAATAAGTTTTACCCCCCCCTGTCTGCGCAGAAACGCGTCCGGCAGGGGGATTTTTGTTGTATATAAAATGTTGGGGGGCTGGTGTTTTGCGTCGAGTTATGCTATGCTAACCTTGACGTGGCAACCTTGAGGAGGGTTCGCATGAATGTACTGGTCAAAGAGGGCATTTTAGGCGCCATTTTGCTGATCGTGGGCGTGTTTGACCGCCTGTATATTGATTGGTACTGGGTGGGCCGCACCAAAGCGTGGATCATCCCCGGCACCGAGGACCTGATGCCCTGCATGCCGCAAAGCGACAGAGGGGCCCGACGTGTAAGCTGGTGGCATGGCGCAATCGTGTCGGAGGGATTGCAGCCTTACGGTGTAGACCGATTTACAACGCAGACGGGACGATGGTCCCTCAGTCAGCCTCGCTGACAGCTCCCTCACAGAGGGAGCCTTTTGCTCGTCACTGTCATAAATCATTCATAATCTATACAATTCATCCCCGGTGATAAAAAACTTATCACCGGGGATTTTTTGCTGATTGTAAGCAGGGCACCCGCGGGCTATACTATAAGCATCCCAAGCAACAACACCCCAAAAACAACGTAAGCATGAAACCTAAGGAGGTTTTTGTATGTATTATTCCAGCGGTAATTATGAAGCTTTTGCTACCCCCAAAAAGCCCGAAGGCGTCGACGCCAAGTCCGCCTATCTGATCGGCAGCGGCCTGGCTGCACTGTCTGCCGCCTGCTTCCTGGTGCGTGACGGCCAGATGAAGGGTGAGCATGTCCACATTCTGGAAAAAGACCCCATCCCCGGCGGCGCCTGCGATGGCTATAAGTATCAGGACATCGGCTACGTCATGCGCGGCGGCCGTGAAATGGACAACCATTTTGAGTGCATGTGGGACCTGTTCCGCTCCATCCCCTCCATTGAGGATGAGAACTACACCGTGCTGGACGAGTACTACTGGCTGAACAAGGCCGACCCCAACTACAGCCTCTGCCGTGCCACCGTCAACCGCGGCCAGGATGCCCACACCGACGGCAAGTTCGGCCTGTCTGACAAGGGCGCTATGGAGATCCTGCAGCTGTTCATGACCCCGGATGAGAAGCTGTACGATAAAAAGATCACCGACTTCTTCGACGATGAGGTGCTGAACACCAATTTCTGGATGTACTGGCGCACGATGTTCGCCTTCGAGAACTGGCACAGCGCCCTGGAGATGAAGCGCTACCTGCAGCGTTATATCCACCATATCGGCGGTCTGCCTGATTTCACAGCCCTGCGCTTTACCCGCTACAACCAGTACGAGTCGATGATCCTGCCCATGGTCAAGTACCTGGAAAGCTTCGGCGTGCAGTTCCACTACAACACCAAGGTTGTCAACGTGGCCTTTGACTGCGCCGGCGGTAAAAAGCAGGCTACCCGCATCGACATCCTGCGCGATGGCCTGGAGGATTGCATCGACCTGACCGAGAATGACCTGGTCTTTATCACCAACGGCGGCTGTGTTGAAAATTCCACCATCGGCAGCCAGAACACCGCAGCCCCCTATCGCCCCGAGATCAAGGAAGGAGGCGGCTGGGACCTGTGGCGTAAGATCGCAGCCCAGGACCCCAGCTTCGGCCATCCGGATAAGTTCTGCTATGACCCCGAACTCTCCAACTGGATGAGCGCCACCATCACCACCCTGGACCAGAAGATCGTTCCCTATATCAAGAAAATCTGCAAGCGTGACCCGTTCAGCGGCAAGGTGGTTACCGGCGGTATTGTTACCGTCAAGGATTCCAGCTGGCTGCTCAGCTGGACGCTGAACCGCCAGCAGCAGTTCCGCGACCAGCCCAAGGACCAGCTTTGCGTCTGGGTCTACGGCTTGTTCAGCGATAAGCCGGGCGACTTCGTTAAGAAGCCGATGCGGGAATGCACCGGTAAGGAAATCTGCATGGAGTGGCTGTACCACATCGGCGTACCCACTGACCAGATTGAGGAACTGGCGGCCAACAGCGCCAACACCGTGCCCTGCATGATGCCGTATATCGATGCCTTCTTTATGCCGCGCGCTGCAGGTGACCGCCCTGACGTAGTGCCCGAGGGTGCCGTGAACTTCGCCTTCCTGGGCCAGTTCGCAGAGACCGAGCGCGACACCATCTTTACCACTGAGTATTCCATCCGCACAGGTATGGAGGCTGTTTACACCCTGCTGAACGTCGACCGCGGCGTGCCCGAGGTCTGGGGCAGCGTGTATGACATCCGCTGCCTACTGGATGCCACCGTGAAACTGCGCGACGGCAAAAAGATCACCGACATGGAGATGCCGCTGGTAGGCAAGCTGGCGCTGAAAGAGGCCCTGAAAAAGATTGAAGGCACCGAGGTGGAGAAGCTGCTGAAGGAGTATAATGTGATTTAAGCCCCTTATAAAAAGGAACAAGGCCCTGCCGAAAGGCAGGGCCTTGTTGTTTGTGATGTTAACCGCGTGCGGCGATGCACTCGATCTCCACCAGCGCACCCTTGGGCAGGGCGGCGATCTGCACGCAGCTGCGGGCGGGATACTCGTGGAAATACTGGGCATAGATCTCGTTCACGGTGCCAAAGTCGCCCAGGTCCTGCACAAAAACCGTGGTCTTGACAACGTTATCGAGCGTCAGTCCAGCCTCAGCCAATACAGCCTGCAGGTTCTTCAGGGACTGGTGGGTCTGTGCGACCACGCCCTCGGGCAGAACGCCGGTGGCGGGATCCAGGCCCAGCTGGCCGCTGCAGTAAACGGTGCTGCCGGTGTCTACGGCCTGCACATAAGGGCCGAGAGCGGCGGGGGCTTTATCGGATACGATACGCTTCATACAAAACAACTCCCTCTTAATTGGTAAAGCAGCACTGCGCACTTCCCGCCCGGCGGGTGGGAAGCCTGCAGCATTACTTTATAAGATGGCCTTATTGTACGCGCGTTTTTGGAAAATGTAAAGAGATTTATTGCTTTTTGCGCTGGGCGGCTTTCATCACCACCATCACGGCGGCAAATACCACGCCGGCAATGGCCCAGATGAACCAGCTGTACTGCGGCTGGCCGTTGCCATAGGGGCCGAAGGTGTAGAATAGGAAGATGGCCACGACCACCAGCCAGTACGCCGCCGATACCGCGCGGATGACCCCCTTGCGGGCTTTGGCGTCGCGGGTAAAGTCGCCTGTTTCCAACAGCTGATCCATGGCATCCTGGATGGTACCCACCCGCACAAAGGCGTAGACGCCGCAGGCCACCAAAACCAGCAGCAGGCAGACGGCGGATGCTGACAGGACTTCGGTGTCCGTCAGCATCATGGCGGCGAACAGCGGCACGGCGGCCAGGATGCACAGTACAGTGCCCAGGGTGTTGGCGCTGTTGTACCGGGCGGCAAAAGCATCCCGTCGTTCCTGCACCAGACCGGTCACGCCGTACTCGGTGTCGATGGGCTCTTTTTCCAGAAATTCGTAAGGCTTAACGGCCGCGCCGCACTGCATGAAAAGAACGACAGCTATAGCAATAAGCACCAGCAGGATGGTCAGCCCAAGGCCGGCGGAAGCTCCCTCGCTGAGGGGGAACAGGCTGTTGGTTGACAGTGCGCCGAGGAAGATCAGCGGGACAGGGCTTACAATACACAGCGCCGTGGCCAGCGCCATTTTGGGCGCGTTGGCTTGCGCTTTAGCCAGGCAGTCGTTGGCCTGGGCCAGTGTGACCTTGCGCAGGGCAGGGGTGTCATCCTCGGCGGTATATTCCGGCTCGCCCTGTTCCTCTTTTAATAAGTAGTCGGTGGTCACACCGAACAGACGGGCTAACTGCAAAATTTTGTCGATGTCGGGTACCGATTGGGCACCCTCCCACTTGGAGACCGATTGCCGGGTCACGCCCAGCTTTTCAGCTAATTCCTCCTGGGACCAGCCCGCTTTCTTGCGTAAGGTAATGAGTTTGTCAGCAAAGATCATGGGGAAAACCTCCTCTTGGTTGTTCGTGGTTGTTTTACTGTCTGCACTCTACCATTTTCCCCGGTTGCGGGGCAAGAAAGTGAAGCTGGAAGTTTGTCAACGGGCAGTTGCAACTGCGATGTATCGTAAATTATTTTCTGCGCGGCAGCGCCAGGGCCGAAAGCAGCACCAACCCGCCCAAAGCGCAAAGTCCCGCCCCGGCCAGGCCGGTCACATCGGCGATCAGCCCGATCAGCGGGCTGGCGGGGATCATCAGCACGCTGTAAGCCATGTTGTCAACGCTGATCAGCGTGGCCCGGCGGTCGCTGGGGATGGCATCATTGAACCGCTGCATCGCGTGCAGGAACCACACGCTCAACGATGCCTGCACCAGCATCGGCCCCACCAGGCAACCCCAGGCAGGCCCGGCCCCGGCCAACAGCACACCACCGCCGCAGACCAGGGCACACAGTCGGTACAGCGGGCGCAATTTCCCGGGATGCAGCCGCCGTGCCAGCGCTGTGCATACCATGGCGGCAGCCGAGGCCAGCAGGGGAGAGACGAACAGCCAGGAGGCATCCCACCCCAGCGTGACCAGCCGCTGCTGTACAAACATCGTGGTCAGGTAGCTGGGCAGCGAGATGATGGCATCCGCAGTGATCAGCCGCACCGCCAGCGGCGTAGTGCGCAGCACGGCGGCACTATCTGTGATATGGACGCGCAGCCGGGCGGCTATATCCGCAAAGGGATTCTGCTGCCGCGCAGCTTGGGCCTCGGTCACCAGAGGCTCCTGCAAAGTCAGCGCCGCCAGCAGCGAGCAAAAGCAGATCGCTGCATTGGCCAGGTAAAACCCGGCAAATTGCAGCACGTCGGAGAGTAAACTTGCCAGCGACCCCAGTGCTGTGGCCAGCTTTTGCAAAACCGAGATTTTTGCGTCAGCCTGCAAATATTCGTTTTCCCGCCCGGCAGTTTTCAGGCTGTCATAGGTCAGGGCCTCCAGCGTGCCGGAGATCATCGTGCAGGCCAGCGCTTTCAGTGCCATGGCGGCGCATACAGCGGCCAGATTGGGAGAAAACGCCATCGTTACATCGGAGAAAATTTCAAACACAGCGCTGACGGCCAGATTCAGCCGCCGCCCCAGCAGGTCAGCGGCCACGCCGCTGGGTACCTCGCACAGCAGACTGGTGAGGTGGAAAACAGCTTCGGCCAGACCGATCTGCGCCAGCGTAAAGCCCCGGGCGGCCAGCAGCGCCACCCAGACGGCATCGGTCAGCCGCAGGCAGGAGGTAAACGAGTACACGCGCACCGCGCGCAATTGCTTTGGTAAATTCATCGGGAACACCCTTTCTTTAGACATACAAGAAATAGGCGCCCAAAAATAAACGACCCCACAGCAAAGCTGCAGGGTCGATAGTGTTACACTTCAACCTTGCTTTGCCGGGTCAGTTTTAAAAATGGGCACACTTCTAGCTCTGATTGCTTAAGGGTTTCCTTTTTTCTGAAAAAGAACACCAAAGCGCCAGCGCATGGGTGTGCCCTCCTTCCCGGTAAAATATAGGGTAACTATACCACGCCTGGTGTGCTTCGTCAAGTACTGCTTGACGCATCCGCCCTTTCGTGGTAAAGTAGGAATAATTTACGAATCACAGGTGAAAATGTGGAAAACTTCAAAAAAATCACAAAACAGCAGTCCCCTGCGCGCACCATCGCCTTTGGCTTTGCGGTGCTCATCTTCATCGGCGCGGCGCTGCTCTCGCTGCCCATCGCGGTGCGCGGGGCCGTGCAGCTGCCGGGGCTGGACGCTCTGTTTACCGCCACCAGCGCTGTCTGCGTGACCGGGCTGGTCACGGTGGACCCCGGCGATACCTTTACGCTGTTCGGCCAGGCCGTGCTGGCAGTGCTGATGCAGCTGGGGGGCCTGGGCATATCCTCGGTCAGCATGGGGCTGGCCATTGCGGCGGGGCGGCGCATCAGTTTCCGCGGCCGCAGCCTGGTGCGGGAGGCCCTCAACGTGGAAAGTTTCGGGGGCATGGTCAAGCTGGTGCGGTCCATTATGGCCATGACTCTGCTGGTGGAGGGCATCGGCGCGGTGGCCAGCTACCCGGTGTTTGCCCGGGACTATTCGCCGCTGCATGCCGCCTGGATCAGCGTGTTCCACGCGATCGCTTCCTTTAACAATGCAGGGCTCGATGTGCTGGGCGGCGGCCACAGCCTGATCCCCTACTGCAATAACCTTTGGCTGAACCTTGTCACCGATGGGATGATCGTCTTGGGCGGCATCGGCTTTATGGTGATGCTGGATGTACTGCGCTGCCGCGGGCGGTTCCGCAAGCTGACGCTGCACAGCAAGGTGGTGCTTTCCACCACGGCCGTGCTGATTTTGGGCGGTGCGATACTGCTTTGGCTGACCGAGCCGATCAGCTTTTTGGCGGCGCTGTTCCAAAGCATCACCACCCGCACGGCGGGCTTTTCCACCATCGATATTGGTGCCATGACCAATGCCGGGCTGCTGGTGATAATGATCTTAATGTTCATCGGCGCGTCGCCTGGGTCTACGGGCGGCGGCATCAAGACCACCACCTTTTTTGTGCTGATGCAGGAGGTGCGCATCATCTTCTCCAAGCGCAGATTGGGTGCGTTCAGGCGCCGCCTGCCGGAGGAAAGCCTGGCCAAAGCCGCTACCATCACGCTGCTGGGCACCATCGTGGTGTTTGTGGGCACCTTCATGCTCTGCGTGCTGGAGCCGCAGCACAGTTTTGTGCAGCTGCTGTTTGAGCAGATCTCGGCCTACAGCACGGCGGGCCTGTCGATGGGCATCACCCCCAGCCTGCATGCCGCCAGCAAAGCGGTGCTGATCGTCACGATGTTCATTGGCCGCGTGGGTGCGTTCACGCTGCTGTCCCTCTGGGTCTCCCGCCCGGAGCCCAGCGCCAAATATACCGAAGAAGCCATTACGATAGGGTGATATACCCCGAGAGGCCCCCTCTGCAAGGGGGCTCCCGCGAAGCGGATGGGGAGAGACTTTACCCAAAGTGCAACTATGGTGATGTCTCTCCCTCCGTCTGCGCTGTCGCGCAGACACCTCCCTCGCAGAGGGAGGCAGAAAGGAATGATTAGATGAAAAAACAACTGAAAACCGACCTCTACGGTGTGATCGGCCTGGGACGGTTCGGCACGGCACTGGTGCAGACGCTGGCCGAAGCGGGCAAAGAGGTCATCGCCATTGATAAAAACGAGGAGAAGGTCAAGGCGGTGCGCCGCTATACCGACTACGCTTTTGTGGTGGATAACCTGAGCGAGGACGCCTTAAAGGAGACCGGCATGCAGAACTGCGGCACGGTTACGGTGTGCATCGGCGAGCAGGTGGACATCAGCATCCTGACCACGATGCTGGTCATCAAACTGGGCGTGCCCCAGGTCATTGCCAAAGCCGCCAGCGAGGTGCACGGCGAGGTGCTCAAGCACCTGGGTGCCACGGTGGTTTACCCGGAGGCCGACATGGCCGTGCGCATCGGCAAGCGGCTGATTTCGGGCAATCTTTTGGATTACATCGCTCTGGATGACGGCGTCGAGGTGCGCCGCATCGCCGTGGGCGGCAAGCTGCTGGGCCGCACCATCCGCGAACTGGACGTGCGCAAGGTTTACGGCATCAACATCATCGCCGTTGAGCGCGGCCACCGCACCGATGTGGAGTTTTCCGCGGATTATCGCTTTGAAGAAGGGGATACCGTATCGGTAGTAGGCAAGGTGGAAAAGATCGGCCGCTTTGAGCGGGCAATACAGGAATAAAAAGGCAAAAAGGCCCCCTCTGAGAGGGGGCTCCCGCGAAGCGGGTGGGGGAGAGACTTTACGTTGGCAGAAGTTTCAGGCTATTGCAAGGTTCTCTCCCTCAGTCAGCTTCGCTGACAGCTCCCTCCCAGAGGGAGCCTTTTTATGTTGCAATTAAATATTCAGTTCATGGTACACCGTTCCATCCAGTTCTTTCCACAAAAATTTTCTGCCCTCCAGCGTCAGGTAGCTGTGGGGGCTGTTTTCTTTGGGGAGGGAGACCGAGCCGGGGTTGAGGTAGAGGTTTCCCTCGCCAAACGCCTGCCAGGCGGGCACGTGGGTGTGGCCATGCAGCAAAATGTCGCCGGGCTGCAGCGGCGGCAGGTGGGCAGTGTTGTACACATGGCCGTGGGTGGCGTAAATCAGCCGTTCGCCCTCGGTCAGCACCGCATAATCTGCCATGATGGGAAAGTCCAGCACCATCTGGTCTACCTCGCCGTCGCAGTTGCCGCGCACGCAGAAGATGCGGTCCCTGCGCTCGTTCAGCATCGCCAGCACCTCTTTGGGGGCGTAGCCTTCGGGCAGGTCGTTGCGGGGGCCGTGGTACAAAATATCACCCAGCAAAAATAAGCGCGGGGCACCCTCGCGGTCCCAGGCGTCCAACAGCTGATGGGTATAGTAAGCGGACCCGTGCAGGTCCGATGCGATCATCAGTTTCATAAACATCACCTCGTAATTTTATTGTACAGGCTCTTTATAAGAATTGCAAGCCGTGGCTAACCATGTTATAATGCCAAGGAAAGGATGATGATTTTAGTGGAAAAGATTCATGCTGAACGTATCGCCCGGGTGCGCACCGCGCTGGAAAGCTGCGGCCTGACCCAGATGATCGTATGTGACCCCAAGAGCGTGTGGTACCTGACCGGCGTAGCCGTGGAACCCTACGAGCGCCTGCTGGCCCTCTACCTGCCGGTAGCAGGCGAACCCACGCTTTTTTTGAATAAGTTGTTCAACGTGCCCAACCCGCCGTGCCAGACTATCTGGCATACCGACACCGACGCGCCTGTTGAGCAAATTGCCGTCGTGGTGGATGCCGGCAAGCCGCTGGGCATCGATAAGGAATGGCCCGCCAGGTTCCTGATCCCGCTGATGGAAGCCCACCCCGCTATGCCGGTAAAACTGGCCAGCGATTGCGTGGATAACTGCCGCGCCTGCAAGGATGAGGCCGAGCAGGAGCTTATGCGCACGGCCTCCCACATCAACGACCTGGTCAACGAGGAAGCCAAGCACTACGTCAAGGCCGGCATGACCGAGCGCCAGGTGGCCGAGTTCATCGACGCCCGGTTCCGCGCCCATGGCTGCGAAGGCCCCAGCTTTACCACCATCGTATCCTTCGGCGCCAACGCCGCCGACCCCCACCACGAGCCGGACGACACCGTGCTGAAAGAGGGCGACTGCGTGCTGTTTGATATGGGCTGTGTGAAGGACCGCTATTGCAGCGACATGACCCGCACCTGGTTCTGCGGCCAGCCCACCGAGAAGCAGGCCGCCGTGCACGATCTGGTGCGCCGCGCCAACGAGACCGCCGAGGCCCTTATCAAGCCGGGCGTAAAGCTGTGCGACCTGGACGCCGCCGCCCGTGACCTCATCACCGAGGCCGGTTACGGCGAGTATTTCAACCATCGTCTGGGCCACTTCATCGGCCAGACCGACCACGAGAAGGGCGATGTCAGCAGTGCCAACCGAACCGAGGTGCGCCCGGGCATGATCTTCTCCATCGAGCCGGGTGTTTACCTGCCGGGAGAGTTCGGCGTGCGTGTGGAGGACCTGGTCCTTGTCACCGAGACCGGCTGCGAAGTGCTGAACCACAACGATAAGCATTGGGATGTGGTTGGTAAGTAAACAAAGCAAATACTTCTGTAGGGGTCGATGCCTGCATCGACCCGCGGGCGGATGGCGAGCATCTGCCCCTACAAATTGGCGATAAATTAAACGTAGGAGCAAACCATGAAAATACCTGCAAAAGGCTTTACCCACGGGGGCAAATTCCACGCGGATGACGTGTTCTCCACCGCACTGCTGCAAATTGTGCGGCCGGACATCCAGGTCACGCGCGGCTTTGTGGTGCCCGATGATTTCGACGGCATCGTCTATGATGTCGGCGGCGGCATGTTCGACCACCACCAGGAGCCCCGCGAGACTCGTCCCAACGGCGTGCCCTATGCGGCGTTCGGCCTGCTGTGGCAGGTGCTGGGCGCCCAGCTGGTGGGCGAGCATCAGGCCCGCCTGCTGGACGAAAACTTCATCCAGCCGTTGGATCTGAACGATAACACCGGCGAGCAGAACTCTCTGGCTGACGCCATCGGCAGCTTCAATCCGCTGTGGGACTCGAAGGACGACCCGGACGAGTGCTTCTGGCGCGCCGTGCCGGTGGCCAAAAAGATTTTGGAAAACGAGATCGCCGCCGCCAACGCTGTCAACCGCGCCGACGACACCGTGCGCCGCGCCTATGCCAACATGAAGGACGGCATCGTGGTGCTGCCCGCCTACATGCCCTGGAAAAACGGCCTGTACAAGACCGATGCGCTGTTTGTGGTCTACCCCAGCCAGCGCGGCGGCTACAGTGCCCAGTGTGTGACCGACCACCGCACAAAACGCAGCAAACAGCCGTTCCCGCCCGCGTGGGCCGGTAAACCGGAAGCCCAGCTGCGCCAGATCAGCGGCCTGGGGCTGCGGTTCTGCCACCCCAGCCGGTTCTTGATTACGGCGGACGATAAAGAGACGGCCATCGAGGCCTGCCGCCGCACCCTGCGCGCCGCGGGCCGCAAGGTGAGCGAATGAGCGGGAAAAGCCTGCGGGGCCCGGCCCCCAGCCTGGCAGATGCCTGCCAGCCTGCCCCCGAAACCGCCTGGGTCTATCTGCTGCGCTGCCCGGACGGCAGCCTGTACGGCGGCTGGACCAACGACTTGGCCCGCCGCTTAAAGGCTCACCGCACCGGCAAGGGCGGGGCCAAGTACACCAAAAGCCACGGCGGCCCGGCCGTGCACCTTGCCTATGCCGAGCGCTGCGCTGACAAAAGCGCGGCCTTAAAGCGCGAAGCCGCCATCAAAAAACTGCCCAAGGCTGAAAAAGAAGCCCTGGCGGCAAAGTGGGCGGCGGACAACCGTATCACCATCCGCATGGCTACCCCGGCGGACGGCGCAGCGGTGGCCGAGCTGTACAACTGGTACGTGCTGCATGGCACCCAGACTTTCCAGTACCGGCTTTCCACGGCCGAGGAGTACGCCGCCAACATTGCGGGTGTGCTGGAAAAAGCACCGTTTCTGGTGGCCATCACCCCGGACGGCCGCTTGCAGGGGTTTGCCTGCGCCCACCCCTGGCACAGCCGCGAGGCCTATGCCTGGAATGTGGAGGCTACCATTTATTGCGCGCCGGATTGCGTCGGCCAGGGGTTGGGCAAGCGCCTGTACACCGCCCTGCTGGAGCTGCTGCGGATGCAGGGCTACTATAACGCCTTTGCCATTGTGACCGGCGAGAACAAGGCGAGCCACGAATTCCACAAACGGATGGGCTTTACCAAAAGTTTTGTGGAAAAGCACAGCGGCTACAAGTTTGGCCGCTGGCTGGATGTGGTGTACTGGCAGTACCCGCTGCGTACCGGAGATGCCCCGCCGGAGCCGGTACGCTACCGGCTGACGGAGGCCGAGATGGTTTCAATTCTGGAAAAAAGTTAATTTGTAACAAAGCAAACCGGCACAGCGCCTTTTCTGTATAACAGAAAGGCGCTGTTTTTTGTGCAGTACAGAAAAGTTATCTTAATCATTAAAAATATTGGCTGATAAAGATTGACAAAACTTAGCGGGGGGGGGGTATTATACATATATCTGGTATTTTATAGGTTTATTATATAAATGCCAAAAGAAGAAGGAAATACAGAATCAGAGATGAGGTAACCAAGCATGCACCTGAATGGAATTGCAAAGCGCATTACAGCGCTGGCCCTGGGCGCGGCACTGCTTACAGCCACTGCCCTGCCTGCGTTTGCCGAGGGCACACAGCAGATCAACGTAAAGTACACCTACAATGCCATAGACGGCACCACCTGGGAAAAGATCTCCCACGCAGACTTTGGTACCGAGACCAATGACGGCGTGGTTGACTACCTGGGCAACGGCAAAGTCGGCCCCTATGTGCAGGGTGCCAGCACCGAGAACAACGGCGACCGCGGCCAGTCCTACAGCTATGCGGCCGAGAGTTACGGCGATTGGGTCTACATCGGCACCATGTACGGCGGCCTGGGCGCAAACTCCATCCTGACCCGCGGCTTTGGTAACCTGGACCCTGAGGTCGCCAAGGCGACCATCGATGTGATGTACAATGGCAACATGTACATCGGTGAGCCGGACGGCGTTTCCGCTGGCGGTATCCTGTACAAGTTCAACGTCAAGACCGGCGAGACCAAAATTCTGATGGCACAGTCTGCTGATGAGGGCGGCACGGGCGTGATCAACATCCTGCGCGGCTCTACGAAGATCGGTGACAAGCTGTACTTTGTCGGTATGACCATCGACCGCAATACTCCGGGCCTGACCGAACGGGAGTATCAGACCGCGATTGCCATCCAGAGCGGCTTCCCCTGCGTCTACGAGGTCGACCCGATCCAGGGAGACAAAATCACCCGCATCTATGACTGCGGTGTTGAGGATATCAATGATTACCGCAAACTGACCTCCGCAAACGGCGCAACGTTGGCGGACATCAATAAATGGTACTTCACCTCCACCCGTGCCATTTCTACTTACACCAACAGCAAGAACGAGACCGCGCTGATCGCAGGCGGCCTGAACGCGGACGAGGGCGCTTTCCTGGCAGTTTCCAACAATCCCTCTGCCGGGCAGGATACCTTTACCGAGATCCTGGGCAAGGCCGAGTTTGACAGCCTGGGTGTGACCCCGGCCTGCAAGCGCGGCGATGTCAATGGCGGCGGCGGTATTTATCAGGTGCTGCAGTTCAACAACAAGCTGTATGTTGTTGTCTGCGTGGGCGATGAAGCTTCCCAGAACCCTGACAACGGCATGAAAACCTCCTTTGCCATTGTGCGCGGCGAACTGACCGGCACCGATGCCACCAAGCGCGAGAACTGGCATTGGTCTGTGCTGGCTGGCAACACCGAGGGTGAGGGCGATGCCAAGGCAAAATATGCTTACGGCATGGACCCGGAGCGCGTCAGCGCCGGTGCCTGCACCCTGCAGGTCTACGGCGACTACCTGTACATCGGCGACTACAACGATGTCAGCAGCGCTTTGCAGAACATGGTCACCAAGAAGAACTTCCAGACCATGTACACCAACCTGCAGCAGTCCATCAACCTCTACCGCATGGACAAGAATGAGAATGTGGAAAAGGTCGTGGGCGACCCGACCGAGGCATTCCCCAACAGCCTGACCGGCGCGGGTTCCGGCTATGGCACCCACATGACCCAATATACTTGGCAGACCGCCGTGCATGAGGGTAAAATGTACCTGAGCACGATGGACGAGACCACCTTGCTGGAGCCTATCGCCCAGTTTACCAACGGTGACCTGCTGAACATGAGCGCCGAGGAATGGCGGAAACAGATCAACTACCTGCGCGTTCTGCTGGAGCTGATTGCCAAGAAGAGCGATGACAGCGCATCCGGTGTGGCCATGTTCGCCCAGAATGAGGCAGCTACCCCGGAGACCGCAACCCCCGAAACTGCCACCGATGCAGCCCCCACCACCCCGGCCAACCGCAGCGAAGCCCTGGCTCTGGTGAACGCCGCTGTGGCCGCTGCCAACGAGCATGCTGCCGACGCCGTTTCTGTTTACGAAGCCCGCACCGAGCAGGATGACGCTGCTACTGAGCAGCCGATCACCCTGACCGAGGAGCAGACCAACGAACTGGCCGATGCCCTGGTGGACGGCGAGTATGTCCTGAACTCCCTGGACGAGGATTCCTCCGCCCAGCTGTTTGATATGAACAGCCTGATGGCGGACTTGACCGATCTGGTCGACACCACCGAGGTGGAAGAATTCGTTGAGTACTACGGTGAACTGATCGATGCTTTGGGTGACATTGCAGACCAGCTGCCCCCGAACCTGAAAGCCCTGTATGAGCTGTTGCTCCAGGTCGCCACTAAGGAAAACATGATCTATCTGGTCAAGTGCCTGCCCTACCTGAAGGACTCCGAGGCTGGTTTTGACCTGCTGACCTTTACCAACAACGCCGACGGTTCTGTTACGATGGAGCCTGTCACCCGCACCGGCTTTGGTGACCGTTACAGCCACGGCTTGCGCGTCTTTGCCGAGACTACGGATTACTTCATCATCGGCACGGCCAGCCCGTTCTATGGCAGCCAGCTGTGGCGCACCAAGAACACCGCTGTCAAGCCCGAGCCGGCTCCCAGCGAGAAGCCTGCCGCTACTCAGAAGCCCACTACCGTGACCGCTACCGCGGCCGAGACCACCGCACCGGTGGTTAAGACTACGGCTACCATCCCGCAGACTTCGGATGATATGCCTATCGTCCCGCTGGCGGTTGCCTGCCTGGGTGCTTTGGGTGCCTTTGGCGTGGCCTTTGCCCTGAAAAAGCGTAACCACCAGTAACCCGAACCGCAATTTCCCATAAAGCTGAATCAGCTTTTTCTGCATGCTGACGTCCCCGTCGTTGCCCCAAGCAGCCGACGGGGACGTCTTTTTTTGCCAATTAACTAAAATGGCCGCTTAAACATTAGCTAAATTCGGGTTGACCTGCCCGAGACCGGGGGAGTATAATACAGGTACATGCAAACCGTAGGGTATCCACCCCTACCATTTTGCCTGGACGCTGGCTCCCGGCGAAAGCTTCACCGCGCCGGAAGCCGCCTTTATAGCAGCGCCGGCTTTGTGCTGCACACCCTGGGCTTGCCCCTGTGGAGGGGACTACGGCGAGGTGCCCGCAAAAGACCTTCTATTTAAAAAAGGAGCAACCTGTTTATGGCAATCATCAAACTGACCCCCAGCTGCAAAGACTACCTGTGGGGCGGCAGCCGTCTGCGCACCGATTTTGGCGTGCAGAGCGATCTGGACCCGCTGGCCGAAGCCTGGGTGCTCTCCTGCCACCCGGACGGCCCCAGCTACCTGCCCGACGGCACCACCCTGGCTGATTATGCGGCCGCTCACCCGGAAGCCCTGGGCACCGATTGCACAAAATTTGAACAGTTCCCGGTTTTGACAAAATTTATCGATGCAAGGAACGATTTGTCCATCCAGGTACACCCCTTCAATGAGTACGCACTGAAAAATGAGCACCAGTACGGCAAGACTGAGATGTGGTACGTGCTGGATTGTGAGCCGAACGCCTTTCTGTACTATGGCTTTGACCATGAGATCAGCAAAAAGGAATTTGCCGAGCGCATCAAAAACAACACCCTGACGGAGGTTTTGAACGCCGTGCCTGTGCACAAAGGGGATTGTTTTTTTATCCCGTCGGGCACGCTGCATGCCATCGGCAAGGGCATCGTGGTGGCCGAGGTACAGCAGAACTCCAACGTGACCTACCGCGTTTACGACTACGGCCGCGTCGGTGCCGACGGCAAGCCCCGAGCCCTGCATGTGGAAAAGGCGCTGGATGTGACCCTGTGCACCCCGCCGGTAAAGCATGATTTTGGCGAACATCTGGCCCAGTGTGAGTATTTCACTGTGGATGCCAGAAACGGTGCCTTTGAGGGCGTGGCGGACGAGAAGAGCTTTGTTTCGCTGCTTATCACCGATGGCGAAGGCACCCTGACCAGCGGCGGCGAGACCGTGGCTGTGAAGAAGGGCGAGAGCTACTTCCTGCCCGCCGCCAGCGGCCCCTACGCCGTGACCGGCACCTGCCAGACGCTGGTGACGACCGTATAACGGAATAGATTTAAGAGATTTAGGGACAGCCCGTACTGCAGAAAACAGTGCGGGCTGTCTTTTTGCTTTGTGATGCAAAAAGGTGAACCGAAATAAGGATACTGCCGAAAAACGGCGAATTTTTGATTGACATTTTTTGACGGGGGGTAAAATTATCTCAAATTGCGGAGTACATCGATAAATTTTGGATGTGCGGATTAACTGACCGCAAAGAAGGAGGAAACCATGAAAAAACGTATTGCAAGTCTGCTTCTTGCGCTGCCGCTCTGCCTGACCCTGCTGCCGACCACGGCACTGGCAGAAGACGAAGCAGCGAGTGAGCGAACCGTCATTGCTACAGTGGAGGATTTGCAGCAGTTTGCCCGTGCGGTGGATGCAGGCGATTATGACGGCAAAACGGATGCTGTGGTGGAACTGGCAACTGACCTGGATTTGACGGGAATCGAATGGACGCCGATTGGATCAACGGTGAATGCGGACGGTGAAGTAGAGCACTGCTTCAGCGGCAAATTCTACGGCAATGGCCACACCGTAAGCAACCTGGATCTTTCGGATGTGTATGGGGCAACGGTTCTCTGCGGTTTTTTTGGCGATATTGAAAATGCTGAGATTTCCAGCCTGACTGTGCAGGGAACGATCAACGTTAATTCCGAGCGGGAGTATACGTATTACGGTGCGATTGCCGGTTTTGCTGGCGGCTGCACAATTTTTGACTGCACGGCAGATGTGTCGTTTACCAATAACGAAAATCTTGTGTACGGTATGATAGGACTGTGTGGCCAGGCAAGCGATACGGTGATTGATTACTGTCGGAATACAGGTGATCTGCTGCTCACGGGGGACGCGGGCAGCCTGTATGCAGGTGGTATTGTTGGCTTTGCAGATGGTGACAGCGAGATTCGCTATTGCGTAAATACGGGTGAACTGTCGCTGGCGGCCAGCCATGGCGGCGGAATTGCTGGTCAGCTGGCGGGTAATGCAAAGGTCATCAACTGCTATGCAACAGGAAAACTGACGCCCTACGGCAAGGGAACGGAGGATCTTGGCGGTATTGTAGGTACGGCAGGCGGCAGCGCTGGCAGTGCAGCGATCCAGCATTGCTATTTTGCCGGTGAAATGGATATGAGCCAGTATACGGCCAGCGCCCCGTATGGTCGCTTGGGTGCAATTGCTGGTTCGGCGAAAGATACAACGGCTTTTGAGAACAACTACTATGCAGAAAGCAACGAGGTTACTGCCTGTGGTAAGGGCGTAGCAGCCGGTGAAGCCAGAACCTATGAAGCTATGTGCAGCGAGGATTTTTATAACGAACTTACAGCAGGCGGTGGCCGGTATCAGTATAATACTCCGAGTACGCCTGTGCTGCCTGCGCCGAAATACCTGGTCACCTTTGTTGTGGCACCTGCTGATATGACGAATGTTGTTATCACGGTGAACGGAGAACCTGTAGAGGAAGACGCAGAACTGGAAGCCGGTATATACACTGTTACCGTTGCGGCGGATAACTGTGAAACTGTCAATAAAGAAATTACGATTACTGCGGATAGGGCAACCCACACCCAGCAGTTGGAACTGCGCTATCTGGATGCGGATTATAGTAAAGTAGAGGCAGCCATTGCTAAGGCCGAAGCTCTGAACAAGGATGAGTACAAAGACTTTACCGAGGGGGAAGAAGCTGTAAACGCAGTAGTGCGCGGCAAGAATATCACCGAGCAGACGGAAGTGGATGCGATGGCAAAAGCCATTGAGGATGCCATCGCGGCGCTGGAGAAAAAACCTGCCAAGTCCACCCCGACAGCAACGGCAAAACCTGTAACTGTGTCTGCACAGGCGGAAGCTGTGAAGGAAACTGCGGCGGTAAGTTCTGTCATCCCGCAAACGGGAGATAATTGGAACAAAGAGCTGCATATCAGCCTGTTTGTCCTCAGCGGTTTTGCGCTGGCAGGCACAGCGGTTCTTAAAAACAGAAAACCGCATAAGTAAAAGAATAGCTAAAGGCGGACAGCCCGTACTGCAGAAAACAGTGCGGGCTGTCTTTTTTTGTGTGAACCTGCGTGCGACGTTTTTTCCCCGTTGGCGGGGATATACTCAGCCTTGAAATCAGCGGACGGCTTGTCCCACAGGCCGCCCGGATCAAACGGGGGAGGAACCGCCATGAACAAACGTCTGTTGGCAGGGCTTATGGCCTTTTGCCTTGCGGCTGGGGCCGCCAATGCCGCTTTTGCTGAGGATCCGCCATTATCGGGACCGCTACATACCGAGATCGCCACCAGCGAGACCGCCGGCCCGGCCGAGCCGACACCTGTGCCGCCCGGCCCGGCCGAGGAGGACCCGGCAGGGGAGAACACGACCGGGGACGAGCTGTACACACCCACGCCAAGCACGACACCGGCCACCACCGCCACGCCTGAAAGCGCCGACCCGCCGGATGACGAGGGTGAACCGGCAGTGCAGGCGGTGACGCTGCGCAGTGTGAAGATACAGGATAACATCAAATCTACGGGCGAGCTGGTAGCGGTCGTCAACGGACAAAGTGACCCGGTGGACGGCGTGACCTACACCTGGTATCGCAGCAAGACCGGCGCGGATGGCAGCTGGCAGCAGGTCACGGGCCAGGCCGTCAATGGTTCAGACAAGAACCTGACCGCCGAACACCCCCACGCGCTGAACGCCGCGCTGGATACGCTGCTGGCCCGCCAAAGCGACCCCAGCGCCGCCGACACCGACCGCTACCATTATAAGGTGGATGTCGCCTCCGGCAGCAGCACCCTGCAGGCCGAGGCTCAGGTAAACTATTATGTGCAGCTGCAAAACGGCAGCTTTGAGTACCCGGTGGTCAGCGACGGCAATTTTGCAAGTGACCGTTTTTGTTACCCGGAAGACCATCAGCGCGCCCACTTTTTGCAGACGCCGGATGCGGAAACGACCAGCAGCATTTACTGGTATACAACTACCGAGTGCAATCGCTGGGGTGATGGTGTCAAGGGAAAATTTATCGAGATTGCCGACGCGACCACGACCGTTTATACGGACACTGTTATTACAGGATGGGGCCGCGAGGGTAATGAGATAAAAGAAACTTACACAGACCCCAACGACGTGACCCAGGCCTACGCCATCGGCAAGGCCTACGATGGCGGACAGTTTGCCGAACTGAACTGCCAGGCTTACGGCGCCCTGTACCAGGACGTGCTGACCGTGCCCGGCGCTACCTTAAACTGGAGCCTGGCCCACGCGGGTCGCGACGGCACTGACACGATGGCCCTGCTGATCGCTCCGGTGGATGTGGCCCAGGACATCACCGACGCGCTGAAAAATAAGACCACCCGCGCCGCCATCCAGGAAGCTCTGAACGGCAGCATCACGGTGAACGGCGTGAATGTGCCCATCCGCAACTACATTGTGGACGGCAATATCTCGGATGGCTGCACCGCATGGGGCGTACACAACGGTACCTACACGGTCCCGGCGGGGCAGTACGTCAGCCGGTTCTTCTTTGTGGCGGTGGCCAGCGCCAGCGGCGACAGCGAGGAGGGCCTCAAGCGCGGCAACCTCATTGACCGCGTCTGGTTCAGCACCGACCCTGTGCCCCCCGTTGCGGGCAGCGGCATCCTGCGCGTTACCAAAACACTGCTGAAAACCGACGGCACCGCCCTGACCGATGCCGAGCTGATACAGGCTAAAGAAAATCTGCACTTTACCGTGGTCAACTCGGACCGCCAGATTGTGGGGGACTTCAGCGGCAGCACGATGCAAGCGGATAGCATCAACCCCAACGTGCTGCAATACACGCTGGAGCTGCCCCTGGCGGACAGCAGCGGCAACACCTACAACTACGCTGTGACCGAGACCGCCCGCGGTGAACCCACCGGTTACGATTGCACGCTGGTACGCACCGTAAAAGACGGCGGTGTGTGGACAGACGTGACTGATACACCGATACACAGCGGCATTGCACTGACCGCCCAGGCGGCAACAAATATCCGGTTTGAAAACACCTACGCCCGCGCCACCGGCAGCCTGACCATCACCAAGCAATTGCCTGACGATGCCGACGATGCCCTGCAAGCTGACTTCGCCGAAACAGTCAACACCTTTACGATTGCATCCGTTGCCGCAGGCAGCTACACGCCGCAGTATAGCGCGGGCGCCCGCCCGGCGGATGCCCCGGCTGCCGTCAGCCCGGATTCAAACGGCCGCCTGACACTCTCCATCAAAGGCGCAGGCAGCGTGACCCTGCCGGGCCTGGCCCCCGCCGGCTACACCGTGACCGAATCCGCCGCGCCGAACCTGACCAACTACTACCTGACCACTCCCACCGCCGACCGAACCCAATCGCTGGATGTCACAGCAGGCGGCACGGCCGAGGCGCACTTTACCAACACCTACGAACCCTACCTGTCCGTCACGATCACCAAAAAAGTGGTGGGCGATATGGGCGATACTACGAAAAACTTCTCCTTCACCGCCACGCTGGACACCACCCAGATCCGCCAGGGCAGCGCCTACACCACGGCGGGTGACGGCGCGGCGCTGACCGACACCGGCTTCACCCTGCGCAGCGGCGGCAGCGTCACCCTCACCAACCTGCGCGCAGACCAGACCCTCACCCTGACTGAGACCGACCCCGGCGACCACACGGTCAGCTGGCAGCTCAATGGCGACGATGGCCCCACCGGCGTAACCTGCACGCTGCAAGTGCCCCGGGCCCAACCCGCCGAGATCACCTGCATCAACACCCGCAACGTGGGCATCCCCACCGGCCTGCACACCGGCGCGGCGCCCTACCTGGCACTGGTCGGCCTGTGCTGGCTGGGCTGGCGGCTTCTGCGCTGCAGGGAGGTGTGACCCATGCCACGGGAGGACCTTCTGGCTACTGATAAGGAAAAAACACGTGCCAAAGCGGAAATTCGCCGCTTCCTCACCCGCCTGGCGGTGTTCGCCGCGCTGTGCTGGGTGCTGTTCGGGGTCGTGTTCGGGCTGGCGGTGGTGCCGGGCAGTACCATGGTACCCCGCCTGTGCGGCGGCGACCTCGTCCTGTTCAGCCGGTTCGAGCGCGGCACCGCGGCCGGGCAGGTCGTGCTCTACCGGCAGGACGGCACGCTCCACCTTGGGCGCATCGCGGCGCGTGGCGGCGATACCGTCACTGTGACCGACACCGGCGCACTCATCATCAACGGCGGTACGGTGGCCGAGCCGGACATCACCACCCCCACCCAGCCGGTCGAGGGCGGCCCGGACTACCCCGTCACCCTCGCGGAGGGCGAGCTTTTCCTGCTGTGCGATGCCCGCACCACGGGGGCGGACAGCCGCCTCTACGGCCCCATCCCACAGCGGCAAGTGCTGGGCACGGCCCTGGCCGCCCTGCGTCGCAGCGGGCTGTAAACCCTGCTGCAACCCCAACGAAAGCAACATAAATCCATGTTGGAAGAGAGGAACCACCTATGAAGACCACCTACATTTCCCGCGCCAAATTCGGCAAATTTACCGCTGCCATCGCTGCGGCTGCCCTGCTGGCAGGTACCGCAGCGCCCGGCGTGCTGGCCGCGGATTACACCGCCCAGCTGACAAAAACCATCGACATGACCGCCGCCCCCGGCGCGGGCGTGCCCCACGGCAGCATCACCTTCACGGTCGGCACGGTCGCGAACCTGCCCTCCTGGGCGGCCGGCACTGCCGTCAAAGGCACGGCCGCGCAGATCAAATCCACCGAGCTTACCGCCGCCTTTACGGGCGGCACGGTCAACACCGTCACAGTCCCTTTCACCTTTGACAGCGACGACTTCACCGCCCCGGGCGACTACATCTTCTCCCTCACAGAGACCGCTGCCGGCATCACCGGCCTGACGCAGGACACCGCGGCCCGCTACATCGTGGTGCGGGTGGTCAACACCGACCCCGCCGCGCCCACCGGCGCCCTACGCATCTCAGACATCAACATCGTCAACGCGGACGGCACGGCCAAGGCGGACGAGGTCACCAACACCTACGCCGCCTACGGCCTCTCGGTGATCAAGCACCTCAGCGGCAACTTTGCCAATGCCGGCGACGAGTTCACCTTTACCATCGCGCTGGACGACCCGGACGAAACGCCCCACGCCAGCTCGGTCACGGTAAAAACCGGCGGTGAATCGGCAGATTTCTCCACCATCACCGGCGACACCGTCGCCTTCAACGCAGACGGCACCGCTGAAGTCAAAGCCGGCATCACCGGCGGCGAAAAGATCGAGGTCACCGGCCTGCCCGCTAACACGGGCTACACCATCACGGAATCCGGCGATACAGCGTCAAGTTACACCACCACCTGGGACGGCATCACCAAAACCGGCAGCGACGACAAAACCTCGGACGCCCAGACGATGGCCGCCGCGGACAAGACCATCACGGTCACCAACAGCCGCACCGCACCCACGCCCACGGGCCTGCTGCTGGACGCTGCGCCCTACGGCGCCATGCTGCTGGCGGCGGGCACGGGCAGCGTGTTGCTGCTGCGTAAACGTCATAACAGCGACGAATAATGCTGCTGGCGGCAAAACTGGCGCGGTGGGGTGACCGGCTGCTTACGCTGGCGGCGGCGCTGCTGCTGGGGGCGCTGGCGCTGTTTGGGGCGTGGTCGCTGTGGGACATCGCCGCCACACGCCGCGCGGCCCTGCCGGAGCAGACGCTGCGGTTCAAGCCGCTGGCCGCCGCGCCCGCGGACAGCCCCGGCTTTGCCGAGCTGCGCGCCCTCAACCCGGACGTCTGCGGCTGGCTCACGCTGGACGGCACCCGCATCGACTTTCCCGTCGTGCAGGGGGCGGACAACATGGTCTACGTCAACACCGACGTGTACAGAGATTTTTCGCTTTCTGGCGCGATATTTTTGGACTCACGCTGCCCGGCGGACTTCACCGCGCCCTACAGCATCGTCTACGGTCACCATATCGAGGACGGCGGCATGTTCGGTGACATCGTGCAGTTCACCCAAAGCGATTACTTTGCCGCGCACACCACGGGCACACTGATAACGGACGATACAGCGTACAATATCGCACTGTTCGCCTGCGTGCGGGCCGACGCCTACGACCCCGTGCTCTACGACCCCGCCCAAAGCCCGGACGCACTGCTGACCTACATCAAGGCGCACGCTGTGCAGTACCGCGCGCCGGGCAGCGGGCCGGTGGTGGCCTTTTCCACCTGCACCGAGGCCGCCACCAACGGCCGGGTGCTGCTGTTCGGCCAGCTGCTGCCCCAAACGTAAAAGGAGGAAATAAGGATGAATAACACCCAAAAACGCACGCTGCGACGCATAATAATAGAGGCTGCACTGCTGCTTTTGCTGCTGCCGCTGCAAGCCCGCGCGGCGGAGTACAAATGCACGGCCGAGCTGCCCGTCGAGGTCCGCACCTCGGGCGCGGCCACGGCCGAGCGGTTCACTATCACCCTTACGCCCGAGGACGGCGCCCCCGCCCCCGCGGCGGACATGGTGCGGGTCAAAGGCAGCGGCACGGCCAGCTTTACGGGGCTGACCTACACCGCCCCCGGCGACTACCGCTACACGGTGCGCCAGTGCGCGGGCGGCACGGCGCACATGACCTACGATGCCACGGTATACACGGTGACGGTGCGGGTGACCAACCGGCCGAACGGCGGCCTGGGGGCCGAGATCTGGGCCACGGGCGGCAGCAGCGAAAAGACCGGCCTGCTGCTGTTCCAGAACCGGTACGACCCGCCCGCCGCGCCGACGCCCACGCCTGCCCCGGCAAAAACTACCCCGGTCCCCGCGCACCCTGCGCCCAAGCCCGCCCTGCCCCAAACCGCCGACCCCATGCCGGTTACCCTGCTGGCCGCGCTGGCCGTGCTCTCTGCCGGTGGGCTAATGGGTCTATATTATAATAAGTACGGGAGAAAGGAGAGAAAATAATAATTTAGGCAAAAGGCTCCCCTCAAGGGGAGCCTTATCCCCGCCCCCGGCCCTCGACCGGGGGCCTTTTTGCGTGTCCCGTTAAAATTTTACTAAACCCTACAAATTGTGGTGCGATGCGCTAAGCTCTACTATTACCACAAGTCATTCACAAATTGCCGCAAAGTTGGCGGAATAATTGTGCATTTTTACGGCGAACAAAATGTGCGCAACTCTTGAAAAAATTTTTAATTTGGTGTACTATTATAGAAACTATCGTAGCAAAATGTTCGCTGGGATAGATTTTACTAGTGGAGATACGGAAGTTTTGAGTAAAAAAGCATTTAGATTTAACAAAACATTACTTTGTGTACTAATTTTGGCGGCGGCCCTGTTGTTGGCTGGCTGCGGCGGGGCAAAGTCTACCCGTGCAAAAGCGGACGAGACCGTGCACACCGCGCTGTTTGATTTCACTTGTGGCCAGGCCGAAGTGATCGATTCGTACAACGGAATCGACATCCCCGAGGGAGACAAGCTGGTACAATTTCACGTTTCCGTTACCAACACCAGTGATAGTGGTTTCCTCATTTTTAAAGACGATTTCCAGCTCCAATGGGGCGATGGCGACAGCGATTTTGGCGTTGGCTTTGACGCTGTGGACGATGATATGCTGCCCGAGGTTACCGGGGTCAGCCCGGGGTCCACGCTGGAAGGCAACATTCTGGTTGCTGTCCCGCAGGACACTACGACCCTGACGGTTGCCTATCAGGAAACTTACGAAGACGGCAGTGATGCCGACGCTTACTTTGTGGACCTTAGTTTATGAAACAACACACCAAAGCACTTTTAGCGGCGGTCATCTCTGGCGCGGCCTTTGCAGGGCTGGTCGGCGGGCTGATCTTCTGGCTCCCCTCGTATAAAGAGAAAAAAGAGATGGAAGCCATCAAGCCCCAGAAAACGCAGAACGTCGCGCCCCCCACGGACGAACCCGAAGCGACCGCTGACCCGGCCGCCGAGGAAGCCGCCCAGCGGGCCAAATACGCCGATCTCATTGCCCGCAACCCCGAGTTCGCGGGCTGGATCGAGATCCCCGGCGTGGACATTGACCTGCCCATCCTGCAAACCACTGATAACTACTTTTACTTATACCACGACCTGGACCGCGCCGATGATAAGCGCGGCATGCCCTTTGCGGATTATGAGTGCGACATGAAAAACGGTCGCCACCTTATCATCTACGGACATAACATGGGCGTTAATAATACCGACCGCTTCTCCAACCTGCAAAAGTACCGCGACGCTGATTACTACACCGCGCACCCCTACTTGAAGCTGGACACGCTATATAAAAGCGAAATTTACAAGATCGTAGCGGTCTACGCCGTCACATCCCGCGAGAGCGACGGTGATGTCTTCCACTTCAACGAGTATATCGACCTGGACGATGCCGCCGAGCAGACGTTTTTGGACGAAGTGGCCAAGCGCGCGTTTTACACCACCGGCGATTACGCCTACCCCACCGAGCGGTTGCTGACCTTAAGCACCTGCACCTACCAGATGGACGATGCCCGGCTGGTCATTCTGGCCCGCCCCCTGCGGGACGGCGAGACCACCGAGGCCGATACGGTGCACATCAACAGTGACCCGCTCCTTCCCGCCCGCTGGCCTGCGGGTAAATGATTTTCGCAATAACCGAAAAGCCCTAGGGCTTTTGTTATTCCTTGCCTGCACAAGGAATAATGGGTTCTATTGGTAAGTTCTCTCCCTCAGTCAGCTTCGCTGACAGCTCCCTCGCAGAGGGAGCCATTAGGCGCTGCGCGCCAGAAAGGCCCCCTCTGCGAGGGGGCTCCCGCGAAGCGGGTGGGGGAGAGAGCCTAAGACCAGCAACCCTCTTAAAAGGGCCCCTTGTGTAAAGGGAGCCTTTACCCATCCTTGGTTCACCACTCCCATCCCAAGTGGGGGTGTTGGATATATGTCCGTATCTACTGCGCAAGCAGGCGGGTGCGCTTGGGGCATCTGCCTGCAAAACGCTTTAGATAAATTTTAAAGAATAGGAGAAATTAACATGCAGAAAACGAACTTTAAAACTCGTCTGCTGGCCCTGCTGACTGCTGTGTTCATGGTTATCATGTGCGTGCCGTTTGCAGCGTTTGCAGATGGTGGCGTCAATGTTAAGTTCAAGGGCGATACCAACAGTGATGACTGGAATAAAGTCTATGCAGAGAAAACCTTTGCTGTTGCTACTGACGAGATTGAAGCTCCCAAACTGCCGGAAGGCTATGACTATTGGAAGAGCAATAACGGCACGAAAGATCTGAAGGCTGGCGATAAGCTGACCTACGCTGACGTGAAGGATGCTGCCAATGGCACGGTCAACTACACTCCGGTTAAGGATCAGACCCCGAAGACCCAGACCATCTATGTCAGCTACATTGAAGAGGGCAACCCCAGCAATGTTGTTGGCCGTGAGGAGTTCCAGCTCGATAAGAGCGCTACCTACTTCAACGCTTCTGTGCTGCAGAAGGTTCCCGAGGGCTGGGAGCTGGCTCGTACCGGTGACATCTCTCTGGGCGGCAGCGACAGCGTGAACGTTGAGGTCCGCAAGATTGTTACTACTCAGACCATCTATGTCAGCTACATTGAAGAGGGCAATCCCGGCAATGTTGTTGGCCGTGAGGAGTTCCAGCTCGATAAGAGCGCTACCTACTTCAACGCTTCTGTGCTGCAGAAGGTT
>ENA-OWNQ01000110-OWNQ01000110.1-gut-metagenome-genome-assembly--contig:-NODE-110-length-70332-cov-39.549598_pt1 | contig 70332 bp, 60 predicted proteins | sample MGYA00248252_ERZ651782 | MGnify/ENA primary metagenome ERZ651782 (study PRJEB26908, sample SAMEA4031705) | gut metagenome | biome: gut; feature: normal infant; material: stool | place: China | collected... | reverse complement strand
CTGGCAGCATTCTCCAGAGCGGAGCGGGTGACCTTGGTCGGGTCGACGATGCCGGCCTCGATCATATCTTCAACATACTCTTCCTTCTGGGCATCGAAGCCGTAGTTGGCCTTGTTAGCCTTCAGGATGTTGTCGATGATGACGCTGCCTTCCAGGCCAGCGTTCTTGGCGATCTGGCGCAGAGGAGCCTCCAGAGCCTTGCGGACGATCTTAGCACCGGTGCGCTCGTCGCCTTCCAGCTCGTTAACGACCTTGTCAACAGCGGGGATAGCGTTGATGGTAGCCGTGCCGCCGCCAGCAACGATGCCCTCTTCAACAGCAGCCTTGGTGGCGTTCAGGGCGTCCTCGATGCGGAGCTTCTTGTCCTTCATCTCAACTTCGGTAGCAGCACCGACCTTGATGACGGCAACACCGCCGGCCATCTTAGCCAGGCGCTCCTGCAGCTTCTCACGGTCGAAGTCAGAGGTAGCGGAAACGATCTGGCTGCGGATCTGAGCCACGCGGTCAGCAATGGCCTGCTTGTCACCGGCACCGCCAACGATGGTGGTGTTCTCCTTGGTGACCTTGACCTGGCGGGCCGTGCCCAGCAGCTGCATGGTTGCATCCTTCAGCTCATAGCCCAGGTCGCTGCTGATGACGGTACCGCCGGTCAGGATAGCGATATCCTGCAGCATCTCCTTACGGCGATCGCCGAAGCCGGGAGCCTTGACGGCAACGACATTCAGGCCGCCGCGCAGACGGTTGATGATCAGGTTGGACAGGGCATCGCCCTCGACATCTTCAGCAATGACCAGCAGCTTACGGCCGGACTGGATGACCTGCTCCAGCAGAGGAACGATGTCCTGGAAGACGCTGATCTTCTTGTCGGTAATCAGGACGGAGCAATCGTCGTAGACAGTCTCCATCTTCTCGGTGTCGGTGACCATGTAGGGGGTCACGTAGCCGCGGTCGAACTGCATGCCTTCGACGACCTCGGTGTAGGTCTCGGCAGTGGTCTTATTCTCCTCGATGGTGATAACGCCATCGGCAGTGACCTTCTCCATTGCGTCAGCGATCAGCTGGCCGATCTCAGCGTCGCCGGCAGAGACAGTGCCAACACGGGCGATGTCCTTGCTGCCGTTGACCTTCTGGCTGTGCTCCTTAACGGAGGCAACAGCGGCGGTGACAGCCTTCTGCATGCCGCGCTTGATGTCCATGGGGTTGGCACCGGCGGTAACGTTCTTCATGCCCTCGGTAACAAGAGCCTGGGCCAGAACGGTGGCGGTGGTGGTGCCGTCACCAGCTGCATCGTTGGTCTTGGTGGCGACTTCGCGAACGAGCTGTGCGCCCATGTTCTCGAACTCATCCTTCAGTTCGATCTCCTTGGCGATGGTAACGCCATCGTTGGTGATGAGCGGGCTGCCGAACTTCTTGCTCAGCACCACGTTGCGGCCCTTGGGGCCCAGGGTGACCTTAACGGTATCGGCCAGCTGGTCGATGCCTGCGCAAAGTGCCTTACGGGCGTCCTCGCCCTGTTTGATCTGTTTAGCCATAAAGAATCGCTCCTTTTATATCAAAATGGAAAAGTCTGAAAATTACTCAACCACAGCGAGGATGTCGCTCTGGCGGACGATGGTGCACTCTTCACCGTCGACCTTGACCTCAGTGCCGGAGTACTTGCTGGTCAGGACCTTATCGCCGACCTTGACGATCATCTCGACTTCCTTGCCGTCGACATTGCCGCCGGGGCCGACTGCGATGACCTCAGCAACCTGGGGCTTCTCTTTGGCAGAGCCGGACAGGATCAGGCCGCCCTTGGTGGTCTCTTCTTCTTCAACCAGTTTGATGACAACACGGTCTGCAAGAGGTTTGATTTTCATAGTGAAATTTCCTCCTAATAAAGATTTCTCTTTGAAGATTTTAGTTTAGCACTCATTCTCTCTGAGTGCTAAATATATAATAACCACTTCGCATACAAAAATCAAGAGGTTTCACTATAAAATTTTTGTGAACAAAAAATACGGTAGGGATGTTTTACCATTCCTACCGTATTTGGGTAACACCGCACAATTCTAAGTGCCGATACGGCGAGCGAGGTATGCCAGCTGCTAAGCAAAAAGCGCAGGTAATACTTTGTGTATTACCGAGTATTTTTGCAACACAGATAGCATGCCGCAGCCGCCGGAGCGGTGCTTTGGAATTGTGTGGTGTTACCCCTTATTGTTTCATTGCGATATTTTTGTACCGCGGGCGCATAATGCCGTGCTCGACATGCGGCTCTCCCCCGTTGACGGTATCCTCGTCGATGGTCACCTTGGTGATGGTGGCATCAGAGGGGATGTCGTACATGATAGGGATAAGCAGATCTTCGACCACGCTGCGCAGACCGCGCGCACCGCTCTTGCGCTCCACCGTCTTGCGGGCGATGGCATGCAGGGCTGCATCGGTAAAGACCAGCTCAGCGTTATCCAGATGCAGCAGTTCTTTGTACTGGCGCACCAGGCTGTTTTTCGGCTCGGTCAGCACGCGGACCAGGGCATCCTCGTCCAGCGGGTCCAGCACGGTGACGACCGGCAGACGGCCGATCAGCTCGGGGATCAGGCCAAACTTGACCAAATCGTCGGGCTCGACCTTCTTCAGCAGCTTCTGGCGGGTCTCATCTTTATCCAGCGTTGTACGCAGCTGGCTGCCAAAGCCCAGGGAGGCATTATCGGTACGCTTCTGGATGAGCTTCTCCAGACCATCGAAGGCGCCACCGCAAATGAAGAGGATGTTCTTGGTGTTGATCTGGATGAACTCCTGCTGCGGGTGCTTACGGCCGCCGTTGGGCGGCACGTTGCTGACAGTCCCCTCAACGATTTTCAGCAATGCCTGCTGAACGCCCTCGCCGCCGACATCGCGGGTGATGGAGGGGTTCTCGCTTTTGCGGGTGATCTTGTCGATCTCGTCCACATAGATGATGCCGATTTCGGCCTTGGGGATGTCGAAATCTGCCGCCTGGATCAGCTTGAGCAGGATATTCTCCACGTCCTCGCCCACGTAGCCAGCCTCAGTCAGGGTGGTGGCGTCGGCAATAGCAAACGGCACGTTGAGCATCTTGGCCAAAGTCTGGGCCAGCAGGGTCTTGCCGGTACCGGAGGGGCCCAGCATCAGCACGTTGGATTTTTGCAGCTCCACGCCGGTCTGCTGGCCGGAGAGGATGCGCTTGTAGTGGTTGTACACGGAGACTGCCAGCACACGCTTGGCATCATCCTGCCCGATGACGTACTGATCCAGCCCAGCCTTGATCTCGGCGGGAGTAAGGATATTGACGCTTGCGAGCGGGTCGGTATCATAGCGTGACTGGGCTGCACCGGGCTGTGCCTGCTGGCGGCGGGAGGCCCCGGCGCGCGGAGGCGGCGGGTTCTCGCCATCTTTGTACAGCATGTTATGGCACATGTCGATGCACTCGTTGCAGATATTGACGCCGGGGCCGATCAGCAACTGTTCGACCTCATTTTGGGAGCGGCCGCAGAAACTGCAGCGCATCTCGCGTCCTTTTCCGTCCTTGCCGGACGTTTGATTTGCCATGTTCTTCCCCCGAATCAGTGTTTATAGAGGATCTCGTCGATCAGGCCGTAGGCCTTTGCCTGCTCGGGCGTCATATAGTTATCACGCTCGGTGTCCTTCTGGATAGTCTCCAGCGGCTGGCCGGTGTACTGGCTGAGCAGGGTGTTCATCTTGTTGCGGATGTGCACCATGTGGTTGGCGTGGATCTGGATGTCCGTGGTCTGGCCGGAGATGCCCTGGCCGCCGATGAGCGGCTGGTGGATCAGGATCTCGGAGTTAGGCAGGGCGAAACGCTTGCCCTTGGTGCCGCTTGCCAGCAGGAAAGCGCCCATCGAGGCAGCCATGCCCACGCAGATGGTGGAGACATCGCACTTGATATAGTTCATGGTATCGTGGATTGCCATACCGTCCGAGATGGAGCCGCCGGGGCTGTTGATGTAGAAGTAAATGTCCTTCTCCGGGTCCTGGCCTTCCAGATACAGCAGCTGGGCAACGATCACACTGGCAGAGGAGGAGTTGACATCCTCGCTCAGCACGATAATACGGTCATTGAGCAGTCGCGAAAAAATATCGTAGCTGCGCTCACCGCGAGCAGTTTGTTCGACAACATAGGGTACAAGGCTCATGGGGTTTTCCCTCCTTAACAGGTAAAATAGGGGTTACCAAAGAACCGATACGGCGGCAGATGCGCACCGTATCGGCCCTTTTACATCTTTAGTTCAGAAAACGCGGGAGATCACTCGCCCTTGTTTTCCTCTTCCTTCGGCTCCTCGTCCTTCTTGGCGGCAGCCTTCTTGGTGGTCTTGCGGGTGGTCTTCTTGGCGGGCTTCTTCTCCTCGGCAGCACCGGCAACGATGTTAGCCTTGGACTTCACGAAGTCGATAGCCTTGTTGACAGCCAGATCCTTCTTGACGGCAGCAGCGTCGACCAAGCTCTTGACCTTGTCAGCCTCCATCTGGTAAGCATCGGCAATGCGCTTGATCTCGGCCTCGAACTCTTCCTCGGTAGCCTCGATGCTCTCCTTGGCAACGACAGCCTCCATGGCGAGACGCATCTTGACCTGCTTGTCGGCCTGCTCACGGAACTGCTCCTTGAACTGGTCCATGGTCATGCCCATGTACTGCAGGTACTGCTCGAGCTTCAGGCCCTGCTGAGAGATGCGGTACTGGAAGTCCTGAACCAGCTCCTCGATGCGGGAGTCGATCATGGCGTCGGGGATGTCGGCCTTCATGTTGTTGACGACCTGGTCGATCAGATCATTCTCGACCTTCTGGTCTGCCTGCTTCTCGTGGTTAGCCTGGATACCCTTGCGGATAGAGTCCTTCAACTCGTCCAGAGTGTCGTACTCGCTGACGTCCTTGGCGAAATCGTCATCCAGTTCGGGCAGCTCCTTGTACTGGACCTCGTGCAGCTTGATCTTGAAGGTGGCGTCCTTGCCAGCCAGCTCCTCAGCCTGGTACTCCTCGGGGAACTTGACGTTGACGTCAAACTCCTCACCGGCCTTGTGGCCAACGACCTGCTCCTCGAAGCCGGGGATGAAGGAGCCGCTGCCCAGCACCAGAGAGTAGTGCTCAGCCTTGCCGCCGTCGAAAGCAACGCCATCGACAAAGCCCTCGAAGTCGATATCCACAGTGTCACCGTTCTCGGCAGCGCCCTCACGGGTCAGCAGACGGCCGTTGCGGTCCTGCATGCGCTTGATCTCAGCGTCAACATCGGCCTCGTCAACAGTCTTGACATCTTTGTTGACAGTTAAACCGGCATACTCGCCCAGCTCGACCTCAGGCTTGACGGCAACCTTGACCTTCAGGGTAGCGCCCTCGTCCTCAGACATGGAAACGACCTCGGCGTCGGGACGGCCGACAACGTCGATGTTGGCTTCCTTAACGGCAGCCTCGTAGTTCTCGGGGAACAGATCGTTGATGGCGTCGTACTGGAACAGGTCCTTGCCGTACATCTTCTCGATCATAGCCTTGGGAGCCTTGCCCTTGCGGAAGCCGGGGATGGCGTACTTCTTGCCCTCACGCTTGAAAGCGGCGTTGACGGCGGATTTGAAGGTCTCCGCGTCAATAGAGAACTGCAGTTCGACCATGCTCTTTTCGAGCTTTTCACAGGAAATCAGTTTCATTTATAAATTCCTCCAAAAATAAATGTACATAAAAATACAAGTTATTATAGCATGTTCCCGCCAAGAATACCAGCCCTGTTTTTAAAATTTTAACAATTCAGAGCCGATTTCCTAAAGAAAATTGCGGGTTTTCCGTTTTTTGTGGCTGTTACCCGATTTTATAGGGGCAAAACGCCAATCCATCGGCCGAGATCAGCCGATAGGTGATGCCATCCACCGGACCCTGTACGGCGTAACGGATCGATTTTCCGTGCAGGTGACCATAATAACATTCAGTCACACCGAACTCCTGCAGCACCTCCACCAGTTCCTTCGCGCTGGCACCGGAGTAAACCGGCGGGTAATGCAGAAAGGCGATTTTGCGGGGTGTGTCCCCCGCTGCCTGCAGGCTCATCCGCAGGCGGCCGGCCTCCCGCGCCATCAGCTTTTCCCCTTGGGCAGCTGCATCGTCAAAAGGCCAGCCGCGGGTGCCGCAGAGGGCCGTATCGCCTATGATACAGGCATTGTTATGCAGGATATGCAGCGTATCGAAGCCGGAATCCACCAGAAATTTGTCCATCTTGCGGGTGGTGGTCCACCAGTAGTCGTGGTTGCCCTTCAGCAGCCATTTCTGGCCCGGCAGGTTCTGGATAAAGGCAAAGTCGGCTTTGGTATCGTTCAGGTTCATGGCCCAGCTGGTATCCCCCGCCAGCACCACGGTATCTCCGGGGCTGATGAGTTTGCGCCAGTTGGCTTCGAGTCTGGGCAGATACCCCTCCCAGCCGGGAAAGATATCCATGGGTTTATCTGCCCCTAAGGAGAGGTGCAGGTCTCCGATCACAAACAGGGCCATACACGCCCCCCTTTCATAAAATTGCGGTAGCTCAGCGCAGGGCTGCGGCGCGGATCTCTGCAGGCTCGATGACGGTGTTGAAGCGCACCGGCAGTCTATCCAGTTCACGCAGGCTGGCCGGGGCCGCGGCACCGGTCTTGGCGGTCAGTGCGGCCATAGCGGCAAAGTCACTTTCCGGGGCGGTCTCGCCCAGAGCGGCCAGTACATCACGCGGGAACTTGAACGGGCTGGCGGTGGAGAGCACCACCATCGGCGCGTCGCTGCGGTTGGCTTCGGCCACATGGAACGCCACGGCGGTGTGGGTGTCGCAGAGGTAGCCGTCGCGCTCAAAGCGTACGCGGATCTCGGCGGCACCGGCAGCGTCATCGGCGTAACCGGCGGCGAAGCTGGCCTGAATTTTCGCCAGCGTCTCGGCATCCACGGTGTACTTGCCGGTGGTGGCCAGTTCCTGCATCCAGCCCTCGACCTTTTCGGCACTGCCGCTGGTGTGCAGCAGCAGGCGCTCGAGGTTGGAGGAGATCAGGATGTCCATGGACGGCGAGGTAGTCTTGTAGAAGGTGCGGCGGGCATCATAGGTGCCGGTCTTGATAAAGTCCGTCAGGACGTTATTCTTGTTGGAGGCACAGATCAGCTTACCCACGGGCAGACCCATCTGTTTGGCGTAGTAACCGGCCAGAATGTCGCCAAAGTTGCCGGTGGGCACACAGAAATCAACAGGCTTGCCCCATGCGACAGCGCCCTGCTCCGCCAGGCGGAAGTAGGCGTAGAAGTAGTAGACGATCTGCGGCACCAGGCGGCCCCAGTTGATGGAGTTGGCGCTGGACAGGCGGATGTGGCGGGCTTCCAGCTCGGCGGCAACGGACTCATCGGCAAAGACACGCTTTACGCCGGTCTGAGCGTCGTCGAAGTTACCCTCGACGGCGTAGACCTGGACGTTATCGCCCTTCTGGGTAGCCATCTGTAAATGCTGGATCTCGCTGGTACCGGCGTTGGGATAAAAGACCTCGATCTCAATGCCGTCCAGATCCGCATAACCGGCCAAGGCAGCCTTGCCGGTATCGCCGGAAGTTGCCACCAAAATGCGGGTGGTCTCGGTGCGGCCCAGGTTCTTTTTGGCTTCGACCAGCAGTTTGGGCATCAGCTGCAGGGCGTAATCCTTGAACGCGCAGGTGGGGCCATGCCACAGTTCCAGCGCGTAGACGCCGTCGCTAACCTTGACGGTCTCGCCTGCCTTGCCGCCGAACGCTTCACCGTAGGTGGCGGCAGTGGCACTGTGCAGGAAGTCGGCGCTGTAATCGGTCAGGAAGCCTTTGAGTACCTGTTCGGCCAGGGCCGGGTACGGCAGGGACTTCCAGTTTTCCAAATCTGCTTTGGGGAAGGATTCCGGCACAAACAGGCCGCTTTTGGGTGCCAAACCGCGCACGATCGCCTCGGACGAAGAAACACGGAGTGCGGAATCTCTGGTACTCTGAAACTGCATATCGAAAACCCTCCTATTTTTTAGACCTTTATAAGACCTCTATATTCCAGCTTTGGGGCATTGCCGCCTTAGCATTGGAACGCATCCGGGATACAATGGATCTGCCAGGCATCGCCTGCGGGGGTAACTTCCACCACGTCAAAGCGGATGCTGGCGTCTGCATAAGGGCTGTGCTGCAGGTAGTATTGAGCCGCCAAAATCAGGCGGCGCTGTTTGCGGGCATCCACGGCCGCGGCCGGGGCATCCAGCATGCGGCCCGCCCGAGTCTTGACCTCGGCAAAGACGAGCTGGCCGTCTTTATACAAAACAAGGTCCAGTTCCCCCATGCGGGTGCGGTAGTTGTGGTTTAACAGCAGGTAACCGCGGCGCATGTAGTACTTGGCAGCCAGGGCCTCGCCTTTACGGCCGATGTCCTCAGTCATGCCAGTAGCCCTGCTTTTTCAAAAAGCTGCGGCGGTAAAAGGGCTGGATGCCATACCGGGCGATCAGCTCATAATGCAGCTTGGTGGGATAGCCTTTGTGTTTGGCCAGCTGGTACTGGGGGTACTGCTTGTCCAGTTCCAGCATGTAGCGGTCACGGCTGACCTTGGCCAAGATGGATGCTGCCGCGATGGACGCACTGTTGGCATCGCCCTTGACGACGGATTCTGCCGTCTGGGCAAGGCCGGGCGGGCAGCGATTGCCATCGATGAGCACATGATCCGGCCGGAGGTCCAACCCTGCTACTGCCTGCGCCATGCCGTCCATAGTAGCCCAGAGGATATTGCGCTCGTCGATCTCCTGTGGCGTGATGAAGACGATCTTATAGGCAAGGGCGCGGCGGGTGATCTCGTCAAACAAAGCCTCGCGGCGCTTCTCGGTCAGCTTTTTGGAGTCGTTGACCCCCTCGATGGGGTTATCCGGGTTCAGGATGACGGCGGCACAGCAGACCGGCCCGCACAAGGGGCCGCGGCCCGCTTCGTCTACGCCGCAGATAACACCATGGGCGGCGCGCTTTTCGGCGTCAAAGGCGTAAAGGGAATCACTGGATGGCTTAGTCTTCGTCGTCCGTGAAGTCCGGGTCGTCTTCGGGGAAGTCGTCTTCGGCATAGTCGTCCACCTCCTCTGCGGTATCGCGGTGGGGCGGGCGCTCCAGCGAGAGACGGCCCCACTTGCTGGCGCGGAACTCCCCCACCAGCATCTTGGCGGCGCGCTCGGTATCCACCTCGCCGCCGGAGATCAGCATGCCACGCTTAGCGCCGATGGCCTGCAAAAGATCGTAGGGCGGCAGTTCCAGTGCGCTCTCGTCCAGCTTGTAGCGGGCCAACAGCTGCTCCGGGTAGATGCCCCGCACACTGGAAAGCAAGCCGCAGGCCAGCTCCTCGATGTCAAGGATGTCGTCGCGGATGGAGCCGATGAAGGCGAGGTTGGAGGCTGTTTCCAGCGAGTCAAACTTCTTCCACAGCACACCGGGCATGTCCATCAGGTCGAAGTTATCGACGGAGATCCACTGCTTGCCGCGGGTGACACCGGGCTTGTTGGCAGCTTTGGCGCGGGTGGTGCCTGCGAAGGAGTTGATGAAAGTGGACTTGCCCACGTTGGGGATGCCCACCACCATCACGCGGATGGCGGCGCCCACCATGCCGCGGTTGCGGCGGCGGGCCATCAGGGCGGAAAGTTCTTTCTCGATGGGGCCTTTGGCGGCGGTGGCGCGGCCCCGCTGCTTGGAATCCATGGCCAGGCAGCCAGCCCCGGCACTTTTAAAATAGGCCAGCCACTGCTTGGTGATCTCGGGGTCAGCCAGGTCGGCCTTATTGAGGATATACAGGTGGGGCTTGCCCGCCGTGATCCGCTCGATCTCTGGGTTCAGGCTGGAAAGCGGGATACGCGCGTCGAGGATCTGCAAAACGCAGTCCACATTGCGGATCTCTTTTTCCATCAGGCGCAGGGTCTTGGTCATGTGACCGGGGAACCACTGGATCTGACGGCTGTTGATGATGTCACTCTGGCTCATTGCACAGCTCCTATTTTACTGAAAGGCAGGATGCGCCACAGGGCCGTGCCCAGGATGTCCCGCGTGTCGACGCAGCCAATATCGGTGCTGCGGCTGTCTTTGGACCCGTTGCGGTTATCGCCCATCAGGAACAGGCAGTTGTCCGGCACGGTCAGGGGGAAGTCCATCCCCTCATACGTATACGTAGGCTCGGCGGTGTAGGGCTCGTCCAGGGCTTCTCCATTACGGTAGACGATACCGGCGGTGAAGTCGATGTCGATGGTATCCCCCGCTTTGCCGATGACCCGCTTGACCAGCGGCTTGCCATATGGGATGTAGCTGTCCACGATGACGACGCCGCCATAATCCGGGGTCTTCAGCGGCGTCATCAGCAGGCGCTCGCCATTTAACAGCGTGGGCTGCATCGAGTGGCCATCCACCTGCACGACCCGCAGGCCGAAGGTGAATACCAGCGCAATGACCGCCACGGCCACGGCGAGGGCATCGTACCATTCTAAAATGTCTTTGTTGCGTTTATAGCGGTCTTTAAAGGGCATTGCCATGGGCTGCCACCCTCCTTAGATGCAAAAATACGAAAAAAGGGAGAACGCCAACCGTCCTCCCCTTTTTTTGCAGTATGCTCAGATGCGTGCCTTGACCTTGGCGGCCTTGCCGGTGCGCTCGCGCAGGTAGAAGAGCTTCGCACGACGGACCTTGCCGCGGCGAACGACCTCGACCTTCTCAACGAACGGGCTGTTGACCGGGAACACACGCTCAACGCCGACACCGTAGGAAGTACGGCGGACGGTGAAAGTCTCAGCGATGCCGCCATGCTTCTTAGCAATAACGGTACCCTCGAAAGCCTGGATACGCTCCTTGTCGCCTTCCTTGATACGGACGGAGACGCGAACGGTGTCGCCGACTTCGAACTGGGGCTTGTTCTCTTTGATCATACCCTCGGTAAAATGCTTGATTGCGTCCATGTTATGAATTCCTCCATGTTTTTGCGACGTTCATACACGAATGTTTCGTCAGAGGACCGCCTGTATAATGATTTGTCATTATCCCGCCGATGGCTCGGCGGCACTAACGCTTTAGTATTATAGCATCTTGGCAGTGGTTTGGCAAGTGGTTTTCCACAAATTGCCGGGTAAAAATCCGGCAAAAGTGCGGAATCAGCGCCGGTTTTTTCTGTGCAATATCACTTACTCAAAATCCACGCCTGATTTGTTATAAAGATGCGTGCGCAGGACACGGCACTGCCAGATGGGTGCGCCGCCGTGCTGCTGTAAAAAGTCCATCAGCAGCGAGGGATTCAGGTTCAGTGCTTCTCCGCTGCCGCAGGGCAGCTTGACCGAGAACTCGATGTTGTCCCCGGCTTCCTCGCAGTCGATATGGCTCAGATACTGCTTGAGGTCCAGCGTTTTCTGGCCGCGCTTGGTCTTTTTGGTGACCTCTGCCTGCTCAGCATTGTTGTAGGCCTCGATGGCAGCCAGGCCGCTTTTTGGCATTGTGACGGCGTAGACAGCCGTTTCGATCTCGGCGACCTTCTCCACAGCCGGGGCCACTTTGGTAATGACGATGCCGCGGGGCATCAACGGCTGCAAAGCGTTTTTCCAAACCTCACCGTCGATCATCTCCTGTTCGGTCTTGACCTCGCAGCTTTCGCACAGACTCTCCTGTCCTAAAGATAGCGGACAGGAAAAGGACAGGTAGATGTGCGGGTTATAGCCTTGGGTGTAATACACCGGCAGATCGCTCATTTTTAAGATACGGTGGAACACCCGCTGCAGATCCAGCAGCGAGATGTAGGCGGCCTCCCCGCATTTCTCAAAGAAGATTCTTACTGTAGTCAAAGCAGGGACCTCCGATCAGTTTATTGGCACCGCAGGCACTGCACTGGCGGTTGCAGGGCTGGGTCGTCTGGGCAGCCAGCGCCTTGTTGTACTCCCGCACCAGGTGGGCCTTGGTGACGCCTACGTCCAGGTGGTCCCAGGGCGTGACCTCGTCCAGGCCGATGGTGCGGTAGTTGTAGAAGTCCGGGTCGATGCCGCAGGCAGCAAAGGCGTTCATCCAGCGGTCGTAGTCGAAATATTCCTCCCAGGTATCGAAGAAGGCGCCATTCTCAAAGGCGGTCTCGATGACCTTGCCAAGGCGGCGGTCGCCCTTGGCGAAGACGCCCTCCAGCACACTGGTGGTGGAATCGTGGTAGTTGACCTTGATCTTGCGGGAATGTACACAGCTAAGCAGATATTTCTGCTTTTCCCGCAGTTCCTCGCGGCGATCCTGGGCGCAGAACTGGAACGGGGTGTCCGGCTTGGGCACGAAGCAGGCCACGCTGATGGTGACCTGGACGCCCTTACCTTTCGGACGGTCGGGGATGGTATAGAACAGGTCGACCACCTGCTGGGCGGTGTCAGCGATGCCTTTGATGTCCTCCATCGTCTCGGTGGGCAGGCCCATCATGAAGTAGAGCTTGACTGAGGTGTAGCCCTCGGAGAAAGCGATACGGCAGCCGCGCTCGATCTGCTCCCAGGTGACGTTTTTGTTGATGACATCCCGCAGGCGCTGGGTGCCGGCTTCGGCCGCAAAGGTCAGGCCGCTCTTGCGCACCTTGGTGGTTTTCTCCACCAGTGATTGGGAGAAGTTGTCCACGCGCAGCGAGGGCAGCGACAGGCTGACGTGGTCGGCCTCAGCCCAGCTGTTCAGTTCATCCAGAATGTCCTCCAGCCGGGAATGGTCGGAGGTGGAAAGGCTCGAAAGGCTCAGCTCGTCATAGCCGGTGTTGCGGCAAAGCTGGCGGGCGCTCTCGCTGATAAGTTTGGGGCTGCGCTCACGGAAGGGGCGGTACAGCTGGCCTGCCTGGCAAAACCGGCAGCCGCGCACACAGCCGCGCAGCACCTCGACGCAGGCGCGGTCCTGCACAGCGCCGACCAGAGGCACCACAAAGTTTTTAGGCGGCTCATAGTCGTCCATATTTTTGACGATAGCCTTGGTGACACGTGCAGCCACGCCGGGGCGGTTGGGCTTGACGGCCTCGATGCGGCCGCCCTCCTTATACGTTACATCGTAGAAAGACGGGATGTAGACGCCGGGGATCTTAGCCATTTCCAGCAGCAGCTGTTCTTTCGTCCACCCCTGTTTTTTGCCCTGCTCCACGGCGGCACAGATGTCCTGCAGCATCTGCTCACCCTCACCCAGCTGCATGACGTCGAAGAAATCCGCCATCGGCTCAGCGTTGCAGACGCAGGGGCCGCCCGCGATAATGAGCGGCCAGCTGCCGTCACGGTCTGCAGCGCGCAGCGGGATGCCTGACAGGCGCAGCATGGCCAGGATGTTGGTATAGCAAAGTTCGTATTCCAGCGAGAAGCCGATGATGTCGAAATCCGTCAGCGGGTCTTTACTTTCCAGGCAGTAGAGTGGAATGTCCAGACGCTCCATCTGCTCCTTCATGTCGGTCCAGGGCATGAAGGCACGCTCGCACCACCAGTTTTCGTGGCGGTTGAGGATGTCGTACAAGATCTTCTCGCCCAAAAAGGACATGCCGATCTCGTAGGTATCCGGGAAGCAGAACGCCATGCGGACATCCACTTTGTCTTTATCTTTATACACGCTGCCCGGCTCGCCGCCGGTATAGCGGCCCGGTTTCTGCACCAGGCTCAGTGCTTCTTTAAATTTGGGAGAAAATTCCGCCATTATGGTGAACCATCCTTATGGGGCTTGGCCCCTGTTTTACCTGTATTGTACCCGATTTGTGCCCGCATTGCAAGGCGGGCGCAAAAAAGGCATGCTGCATTATAAAACACAGCATGCCTTATTCTGCATGTTAACTCTGAAAAATCAGATTAGCCCTTGATGGCAGCAGCGACTTCAGCAGCGAAGTCCTCGTTGCGCTTCTCCAAGCCCTCACCCTTGGTGAAGTGAGTGTAAGAAGCGATGGTGATCTCGCCGCCCAGAGCCTTAGCGGTATCAGCAACGTACTTCTTGACGTCGATGCCGCCGTCCTTGATGAAAGCCTGATCGACCAAGCAGCTCTCCTTGTAGAACTTGCCCAGCTTGCCGATGGCCATCTTCTCTTTGATGGCGTCGGGCTTGTTGGCAGTCTTGGGATCGTTAGCCATCTGGGCCAGAACAATCTCCTTCTCCTTAGCCAGAACGTCGGCCGGGACATCGGACTCGTTCAGGTAGCTGGGGTTAGCAGCAGCGATCTGCATAGCAATGTCCTTGCCGAAAGCAGCGAACTCGGGCTTAGCAGCAACCTCGTCGCTGGTCTCGAACTTGACGATGACACCGTGGGTGCCGCCGCCATGGACGTAAGCAGCGCAATGACCCTCGTAACGGGCAAAGCGGCGAACCTTGATGTTCTCCTTGATGACCAGGATCAGAGCCTTCAGGGCATCGTCAACGGTGCCCTCGCCCATCTTGCAGGCCATCAAGGCCTCAACGTCGGCGGGGTTCTCGTCAGCAACAACCTTAGCCAGGTTCTTGGTGAACTCAACAAACTTATCGTTCTTGGCAACGAAGTCGGTCTCGGCGTTGACCTCAACGACAACAGCGCAGTTGTCGAAAGAAACGGCATAGACCATGCCCTCAGCGGCGATACGGCCAGCCTTCTTGTTGGCAGCAGCCAGGCCCTGCTCACGCAGGATCTCGATTGCCTTCTCGAAGTCACCGTCAGCCTGGGTCAGAGCCTTTTTGCACTCCATCATGCCGCAGTCGGTCTGCTTACGCAGTTCCATAACGTCTTTTGCAGAAATAGCCATAATCTCTCTTGTCCTTTCTGTCTTATACTAATAGGTGTTCCGGGCACACGGGGATCAGGCCTCGGTCTTTTCCTCAGCGGCGGGAGCCTCCTGGACGCCCTGCTTGCCTTCCAGAACAGCGCTGGCCATGGCACCGGAGATCAGCTTGACAGCGCGGATAGCGTCGTCGTTGCCGGGGATCACGTAATCGATCTCATCGGGATCGCAGTTGGTATCAACGATAGCAACGATGGGGATGTTCAGCTTGCGGGCCTCGGAGACAGCGATGCGCTCCTTGTGGGGGTCAACGATGAACATAGCCTTCGGCAGGGTCTTCATGTTCTTGACGCCGCCCAGGTACTTGTCCAGCTTCTCCATCTCGAGCTCGAGCTTGACAACTTCCTTCTTGGGCAGCAGATCGAAGGTGCCGTCGGCCTGCATGGTCTTCAGCTGCTCCATACGATCGATGCGCTTACGGATGGTGCGGAAGTTGGTCATCATGCCGCCCAGCCAACGAGCGTTGACATAGTGCATGCCGCAGCGGGTAGCCTCGTCACGGATGGAATCCTGAGCCTGCTTCTTGGTGCCGACGAACAGGATCTCACCGCCCTGAGCAGCGGTGTCGCGCACGAAGTTGTAAGCCTCATCCAGCTTCTTAACGGTCTTCTGCAGGTCGATGATGTAGATGCCGTTGCGCTCGGTGAAGATGTACTTAGCCATCTTGGGGTTCCAACGACGGGTCTGGTGACCGAAGTGGACACCTGCTTCGAGAAGCTGTTTCATAGATACGACTGCCATAGTAAAAAATCCTCCAATAAATTTAGTTTTACCCTCCGCATGGCGTTTTATGTTTTCTAACGCTTTAACGAAAAAAGCGCACAAAAAAACAACGCAATGCGTGTGTATTGCCGTAGTATAATACCACAAGCCCGCGCAAATTGCAAGTGTTTTTTGCAATTTTGTGCGGGCTTGTGCGAATTATTTGAATTGGGACGCTCAGATGGAGATGGCGTTTGCGATCTCGATCATGTCGCGGTCGATGGTCTTGTGCATCGAGAGGGCCACATTGACATCGTAGTCGACGATCTTATCGCCGGAGACGGCGACAACGCGGTTGTAGATGCCCTTATCGAGCAGGTCGATGGCGTGGTAGCCCATCAGAGAAGCGTTGACGCGGTCACGCACCGTGGGAGAACCGCCGCGCTGAATGTGGCCCAGAACGGTTGCGCGGGAGTCGACACCGGTAGCAGCCTGGATCTGGTTGGCCAGCTCCTGGGCACCGATGACGCCCTCGGACACGATGATGATGAAGTGCTTCTTGCCGGTGACCTGGGTCTGGCGCATGCGCTGCAGGATGTCGCGCTCGAAGTCGAAGGGGATCTCCGGCAGCAGGACAGCGACAGCGCCGGTAGCGATGCCGACATTCAGGGCAATATAACCGGCGTGGTGGCCCATGACCTCAACGACGCTGCAACGGTCGTGGCTCTGGGTGGTGTCGCGCAGTTTATCGATAGCCTCGACAGCAGTGTTCATGGCCGTGTCGTAACCGATAGTGTATTCACTGCAGGCAATGTCGTTATCGATGGTGCCGGGCAGGCCGATGCAGGGGATGCCCTGGTTGGCCAGCGCACGGGCACCCATGAAGGAGCCGTCGCCGCCAATGACGACCAATGCGTCGATGCCCAGTTCTTTGCAGCGGGCAAGGCCCTTAGCCTGGCCTTCCTGGGTCTTGAACTCCAGGCAGCGTGCCGTATAGAGGATCGTGCCGCCGCGGTGGATGATCTCCGATACGCTGCGGACGTTCATTTCGTAAACTTCGCCATTGATCAGACCGTTGTAGCCACGCTGGATACCCATCATGCGGTAACCTTTGCTGATACCAGCGCGAACGATTGCGCGAACGGCGGCATTCATGCCGGGGGCGTCACCGCCGCTGGTCAGAACACCGATGGTTTTAATTTCCTTAGCCATAAAACAAGCCCCTCCTATTTTGGGCACATTGCGCCACATTGCCAGAAGCTAGAATAAATTTTTAACAATCTTTGTGACGTATCCATTATAGCACAACTCTAGCGTCTAGATTATGGATAATTCTTGCAAAGTGCATGGATTTATTTTGCATTTTGTTCAGCCATCTGAACTTTTACATGATCTTTACCCAAAATGCGTTCCAATTCGGCGCGCAACAGCGGGTCATCCTTGATGGCCATATGGCGGGCCAGCACCTTTTGACCGGTGTCCGCAAAGCGGAAATAGACCTTGGTAGTGCCGCCGTCAAAGATGTTGCACAGCAGGTTTTCCACCTTGTGCATCTCCGGGCCCTGGCGGCTGGGCACCGTCAGGAAATAGCCGGCGGCCTCTCCCCCGCCAGTCTCGCGGCGGACTTTTTCCACCCGGTTTTTACCGAAAGATTGGCTCGGGTCGTAGTGCTCGATGGGCTGCACCCCCTCGACGATCAGGCTGGCGGCTTCTTCCTCTTTTACAGAGACGCGGCCGTTGGCCACGACGACGGCGTTTTCCTGCAGGGCAGCGCGGCACTCGGCCAGCACCCGCGGGAAGATCAGCAGTTCCATCGTACCGGTCAGATCCTCGACGGTGGTAAAGGCCATCAGCGTGTTGGACTTGGTGGTCATGATCTTATTTTTGACGACCGTACAAAGAATCGTGACGTTCTGGTTGTCAAAACGTTTGGCGTCCTCGCCCTGCAGGTCGGCGATGGTGCAGGTGGAGATCTGGCTGATCTGGGCGCGGTAGGCGTCCAGCGGGTGGCCGGACAGGTAGAGGCCAGAGACCTCTTTTTCCATTTTGAGCAGATCGCCGGCGGGATATTCCGGCGTGTTGGGGATCTTGTAATCGCTGGCGGCCTGCTCCTGTTCCCCGCCCATCATGCCGAAAAGGTCCATCTGGCCTTCCAGGTTTTGGCGGGCGTCGGTCTCGACGCTTTTCAGGATACCCTCGGCGCTGTCGATCATAGCGCGGCGGCTGGGCTCCAGCGCATCGAAGGAGCCTGCCTTGATGAGGTTTTCCAGCGCGCGGCGATTCAGTTCGTTGCCGTGCAGCCGCTTGCAGAAATCGTACAGGCTGCGGTAGGGGCGGTTTTTGCGCTCCTTTACCACCGAATCGATCAGGTTGCGGCCCACGCTTTTGACGGCGTTGAGACCGAAGCGGATGCTGTCGCCATCGACGGTGAATCCGCCGCGGGAGACGTTGATGTCCGGCGGCAGGACCTTGATGCCCAAGCGCTGGCACTCGGAAGTATATTCGATAACTTTCGACGTGTTATCGAGCACACTGGTCAGCAGGGCGGCCATGAACTCGTGGGGGTAATGGCACTTGAGGTAGGCTGTCTGGAAGGCCACGTAGGCGTAGCAGGCCGCGTGGGACTTGTTGAAGGCGTAGGAGGCAAAACTGATCATATCATCGTAGATCTGGTTTGCCACTGCCTCCGGGATGCCGTTTTTGACGCAGCCAGCGCACTCCTTGCCCGGCTCGGTGCATCCATGGACAAAATGCTCGCGCTCGGCCTCCATGACCTTGAGCTTTTTCTTGCTCATAGCGCGGCGCACATTGTCGGCCTGGCCGAAGCTGAAGCCTGCCAGCTCACGGCAGATCTGCATGACCTGCTCCTGATAAATGACGACACCGTTGGTCACATCCACGATGTGGGCCATCTGCGGGGTCTGGTAAACGACCTTGGACGGGTCCTTTCTGTTGCGCAAATACGTTGGGATGGAATCCATCGGGCCGGGGCGATACAGCGAGATCAGGGCGATGACATCTTCCAGGTTTTTCGGGCGCATGCTCATCAGCACCTGGGTCATGCCGGTAGATTCAAGCTGGAAGATGCCCATCGTCTCGCCGCGGGTCAGCATCTCGTAGGTGGCAGGGTCGTCGTAGTCAATGTTGGCCACCCGGAAATCCGGGTCCTTGGTGTGGCGGACGGCCATCTCGGTATCGTGGATGACGGTGAGGGTGCGCAGGCCCAGGAAGTCCATCTTCAGCAGGCCCAGGCGCTCGATCTCCACCATGTTGAACTGGGTGACCGGCAGGCCGTCGTTGGTGGACAGGGGCACGTACTCGGTGGCCGGTTCACGGGTAATGACGACGCCTGCGGCGTGGGTGGAGGCATGGCGGGGCATGCCCTCGACTTTTAACGAAGTGTCGATGAGTTCATGCACCTGATTGTCACCGTCATAAAGGGATTTCAGGTCGGGGCTGACCTCCAGCGCCTTTTTCAGCGTCATCTTCAGCTCCATGGGGATGAGCTTGGCCACGCGGTCCACGTCCTGGTAGGTCATGCCCATCACGCGGCCCACATCGCGCACGGCGGCGCGGGCGGCCATCGTACCAAAGGTGACGATCTGGGCCACATGGTCGCGGCCATACTTTTCGTTGACGTAGTCGATGACCTCCTGGCGGCGCTCATAGCAGAAGTCGACGTCGAAGTCGGGCATTGAAACACGCTCCGGGTTTAGGAAGCGTTCAAAGATGAGGTTGTAGCGGATGGGGTCGATGTCGGTAATGCCGACGCAGTAAGCCGCCAGGCTGCCCGCGCCGGAACCACGGCCGGGGCCGACGGGAATATCTCGGCTTTTGGCGTAGTTGATGAAGTCGTAGACGATGAGGTAGTAGTTGGTGTAGCCCATCGTTTTGACGACGTTGATCTCGTAAGAAAGGCGCTCTTTCAGCGCGTCGGTGACTTTGCCGGGGTAGCGGCGCTCGAGCCCCTCCCAGCAAAGCTTCTCGAAGTATTCCTGGTTCTCCATGCCATCGGGGGCTTTGAAGTACGGCAGTTTCGTCTCGCCGAAGGTGAACTCAAAATTGCACTGTTCCGCAATTTTGTTGGTGTTTTCGCAGGCTTCCGGCACCATCGCGAAGAGGTCGTACATCTCGTCGGTGCTTTTGAGGTAAAACTCATCGGTCTGGAATTCCATGCGGTCGGCGTCGGCGATGGTCTTACCGGTCTGAATGCAGAGCAGGATGCTTTGCATCTTGGCGTCCTCTTTGGTAATGTAGTGGGCGTCGTTGGTAGCGACCATGGGGATGCCGGTCTCCCGGGCCAATCGGATGAGCTGGGGCAGGACGACCTGGTCTTCCTCCAGGCCGTGGTCCTGCAGTTCGATATAATAGTTGCCCTCGCCGAAAAGGTCGCGGTAGTAAAGCGCGGCCTGTTTTGCACGCTCGTAGTCCCCTGCCAGGATGGCCTGGGGGATCTCGCCCGCCAGGCAGGCGGACAGACAGATCAATCCCTCGTGGTGCTGTTCCAGCAGGTCCTTATCGATGCGGGGCTTGGAGTAAAAACCCTCGGTAAAGCCGGCGGAGACCATCTTGATAAGGTTTTTGTAGCCCATCTCGTTTTTGCACAGCAGGATCAGGTGATTGTTGCCGTCGATGCGGTTGACCTTATCAAAGCGGGTGCGGGTGGCTACATAGACCTCACAGCCGATGATAGGCTTGATGCCTGCGGCCTTGGCTGCATCAAAAAACGCCACACAGCCGTACATAACGCCGTGATCGGTGATGGCGCAGGCCGTCTGCCCCATGGCTTTGAGGTGGTCAAACAGGCGGTCAATACGGCAAGCGCCGTCCAGCAGACTGTACTCGGTATGCACATGCAGGTGGGTAAATTGTCTTTGGGTGGTTTCAGGCATGGTCAAGTTTCCTTAGTGCTTTCGGCTCGTGTGGGCTTTTCGGATTCAGCGGTTTCGTCCAGGCGGCGGGCAGCCTCTTGGATGCGTTTTAAGCGGTGGGACAGCCCCGCCTTGCTAACAGGAGGGTCAAACTTTTGGGCCAGCTTGGCCAGCGGCAAGTCGGGGTACTGCATCCGCAGTTTGGCGGTCAGGCGCAGATTTTCCGGCAGGGTGCTCATGGCACCGGCGGCCTGCAGCTTTTCAATGGCCAGCTGCACCTGCACGGCGGCTTGGACACTTTTGCCCAGGTTAGCGGTCTCACAGTTGGAAAGGCGGTTGGTCTTATTGCGCATATCGTTGTACATGCGCTGGTCCATGATACGCATGGCGGCGTTGCCCGCCCCCATGAAGGTGAGCAGATCCTCGATATGGTCGGCCGATTTGATATAGACCGTGTTGGCTCCCTTGCGCAGGGCGCGATGGGGGTTGAAGTCGTGCTCGGCCAGCATGGCCTCCAACTGTTGGGAGAGATAGTGCCGAGTGGAGAGGAACTCCAGATTGTAGCTCTTCTCCGGGTCGGTCATCGTACCACAGCAAAGAAACGCTGCAGCGATGAAGGATTGCACGCAGTGCTGGCACTTGAAGTTCTCCGGCCGGATGCGCAGGGTCGGTTCCTTGCCGGTGTGGCCGAAAAGCTCCAGCAGGCGCTCGACCTCCACCACATCCTTGACGCTGAACTCAAACACCGGGCCGGTGGGGCGCTCCTTGCGCAGCACATCCCCCCGGATGCCGCAGCGGCGGTACAGCTTTTGGGCAAAGGCAGCCACGCCCTCGTTCTCGGTTTGCAGAACGATGCCGCGGTCATCGAAGTATTTACCAAAACAGGCCACCGCATAGGCGGCGGCCACAGAGCAGCATGGTTTGGAGATCCTATGGCGCAGGATCTCGTTTTTTACATCTTGTGAGAAGCTCATAAAACTCCCGATAAAGCGTAGATTTTATTTTTTTACAGGGTGCGCTTGGCGTCGCGGTGCTGTACGCTGGGCTCGTAGCCCAGTTTTTCACAGAACTCGCCGATCTTGCGTGCAAAGGTGATGGAGCGGTGCTTGCCGCCGGTGCAGCCCACCGCGATCATCAGCTGGCTTTTGCCCTCCTTGACGTAGAGCGGCAGGGCGTATTCCAGCATGCTCTCATAGCGGCGCAGCAGCTCCTGGGATTCGGGGGCAGCCATGACGTATTCCACCACTTCCTCATCCAGACCGGTGAGATTTTTCAGCTCCGGCACGTAGAACGGGTTGGGCAGGCATCGGACATCCAGCACAAGGTCTGCCTCCTGGGGCAGTCCATACTTGAAACCGAAGGACACCACCGTGAGGGCCATCGGGCTTTCGCCGTGATCCAGAAACAAGCTGCACACCCGCTCCTTGTTCTGGGCGGTGCTGAGCAGCGAGGTATCGATGACATACTGCGCCCGTGCCCGCAGCGGCTGCAGCAGGCGGCGCTCCCGGGCGATGGCCTCGGTGATGGGCAGCTTTTCACTGATGGTGATGGGGTGCTGGCGGCGGGTCTCCTTATAGCGGCGCTGGATGACCGCGTCGTTGGCGTCGAGAAAGAGGATCTCATACTCGAACTTACGGGCGTCCAGGTCGGAGAGCGCCTGTTCCAGCTGCTCGCTGCTGCGCACGCCGCGCACGTCCATCACGACAGCCACGCGGTTCAGCTGGTTTTCGCCTTGCAGGGCAAAGTCCACGATACGGGGCAGCAGTGCCACCGGGATGTTATCGATGCAGAAAAAACCAATATCTTCCAGCGCGTTGACGGCCATTGATTTGCCCGCGCCGGACAGGCCCGTTACGATCACAAATTTCATGCGTACTCCCCCACCTTTATTTTACTACGCGAATTTCCCGCTCCAGCGTATAGCCAGTCTTTTGCAGCACGATGGCCTTGACCTGATCGGTCAGGCTGACGACATCGGCGCAGGTCGCGCCGCCGCGGTTGATGACAAAGCCGCAGTGCTTCTCGCTGATCTGGGCACCGCCCACGGTAAAGCCCCGCAGACCACAATCCTCGATCAGCTTGCCTGCAAAGGCGCCCTGGGGGCGCTTGAAGGTGCTGCCCGCACTGGGCCATTCCAACGGCTGCTTGTCTTTGCGGCGCTGCAGATAGTCCTGCATCTCCGCCAGAATGGCGGCGCTGTCGCCGGGCTGCAGGCGCACTGTAGCCGAAAGCACGCACCAATCGGGGTGCTGCTCAAACAGGCTGGTGCGGTAGCCCAGGGCCAATTCTGCGGCAGGCAGCGTGCGCTCGGTAAGGTCGCTGTCCAAAAAGGTCACGCTTTCCAGCACGTCCTTCATCTCGCCGCCATAGGCACCGGCATTCATATACACGGCCCCGCCGATGGTGCCGGGGATGCCGCAGGCAAAGGCAAGGCCTGCAAGGCCCTGCTGCTGGGCAGCGGCGCAAAGCCGCCCCAGCGTGAGGCCTGCGCTCGCGGTAAGGCGGGTGGAGCCGTCAGGCTGTGGTTCCGCTGTAGGGCCGAAGTTCAGTCCGCGCAAATCGATGACTGCGCCGTCGTAGCCTTCATCGGCAAACAGCGTGTTGGAGCCGTTGCCCAAAAGGTAGGTGCGCACACCGTTTGCCCGGCAAAGCGCCAGCGTACGGCGCAGCTGATCTGCGTTTTTCGGCGTACACCAGAATACCGCCGGGCCGCCGATTTGGAAAGTGGTATGGGATGCCAAAGGCTCCTGCTGGGCAAACGGCAGGGCGCTTTCCTGCAAGGCCTGACGCAAGGTTTCGATCGTTTGCTGCTGCATGGTTCCTCCCGGTGAATACGAAAATTAAAATCAGATAGAGTTTTCAAGGGCCGCGGCACCGATGACGCCCGCATCGTTATGCAGCGTGCAGGCGACGATCTTGGGGAAGCGGCCGGTGGTGATGTTCTTGGTCTCGTTCTCGGCATAGGCACGGACGGGGGCCAGCAGGGTCTCTCCCTGGTTGGAAACACCGCCGCCGATGCAGATGATCTCCGGCTCAAAGGTGTTGATGACGTTGGCGATGCCGACACCGACATACTCGATCCAGCTGTCCACAACGCTCTTGGCCACGGCGTCGCCCTTGGCAGCGGCGTCGAAGGAGAGCTTGGCGTTGACATGATCAATGTCGGGGGTCATCTTCCACATGATGGTCTCTTTATGGGCCTGCATGGCGACCTTGGTCTCGCGGGTCAGGGCGCTGGCAGAGGCGTAACGCTCCCAGCAGCCTTTGCGGCCGCAGGTGCACTGGATGCCGTCCTTCACGATGACGTTGTGGCCCATCTCACCGGCGGCAAAGTTGAAACCGCGCAGGATCTTGCCGCCCAGGATGATGCCGCTGCCGATGCCGGTGCCCAGCGTGATGACGACGGCATCCTTGTAGCCCTTGGCGCCGCCTGCGATGTACTCGCCGTAGGCGGCAGCGTTGGCGTCGTTCTCGACATAGACCTTGCAGCCCAGCATGGCTTCCAGGTCGGGGCCGAGGTTCCAGTCATAGTAGCCGAAGTTAGTGTTGAAGCCCACAAAGCCAGTGGTGAAATTGACGCTGCCGGGGGTGCCGATACCCACGTATTTTACGTCGGTGAAATCGACCTTATTTTCTTTGACAACGGTGCGGCACAGGTCAGCCAAGGCCTTTTCCAGTTCCTCGGCCGGGCGCGGCAGCCGGGTGGCCCAGGTGGTTTTGCCGATGATCTTATAGTTTTCGTCCACCAGACCGGCGGTCATGGTGGTGCCGCCCAGGTCGATACCAATTGTGTACTTGCTCATACTAGTATTCCTCCAACTTCTTCCGCACAGGCTTTGCCGTGCAATTTTAATTCTGCTGTGAGATTTGCAGTGGTAGCGTTTATGATCAGCTCCTCGGGGAAGTTCATCTCCTCCAGCATGCCGTAGAGAGCCGTCAGGCCGTGGCGCAGCTGCCAGGTGCTGTGGGCATCACTGTCCACGGCAATATGGCAGCCGTTTTGCAGGCAGGCGGCCAGCAGGGCTTTCATGTTGGGGATGCCGTCCTTGCGGACGTTGAACGAGTTGCCGTTGAGCTCCACGACCTTGTGGTTGGCGGCAAACGCCTTGGTCACCAGGTCGTAATCATAGCGGTAGTTTTCCTGCTCGGAATGGCCGATGCAGTCCACGTAGGGGTTCTCGGCCACGGCCAGCCAGATGCGGTTGGCCTCCTTGCGGGTCAGCAGGCCCGGCACGCAGGGGCTGTGGATGGATGCGACCACCCAATCCTGATATTCTAGGATGCGCGGCGGCAGGTCCAGATGGCCTTTGGCGTCCACCACGTTGGCCTCGGCCCCATAGAGCATGACCATGCCGTCGATGGTGCGGGGCAAGGCGGTGGGGTTCTCGAAATGCCAGCGGTGCGGCGCATCGGGCATGGCGGGCGCGTGGTCGGTGATGGCGAGGGCTTTGTAGCCGCAGTCTTTGGCGGCAGCCGCCATCTCGTTTAGGGTCTGGAATGCGTGGGTAGCGCACAGTGTATGGGTGTGCAGGTCTGCAATCATCTGCATGAAATGGTGTTCCTTCTTTGCTGTTGACGCGGTTACTGGAGGTTGGCGTCGTCGTTCAGGCCCAGCTGCTTCAGCAGTTCCTTGGCGGCGTTGTAGCCCATCTCCTTCTGGCGGTTGTTGATGGCCGCGGTCTCGATGATGACGGCCAGGTTACGGCCTGGCATGACGGGGATCAGCATCTTGGGCACCTTGACGCCGAGGATGTCGGTGTACTCGGTCTCCAGGCCGGTGCGGTCGTAGTTTTTGGTGCGGTCCCAGGGTTCAAGCTGGATGACCATCTCGACCTCGACGCTGGAACGCACCGAGCCGATGCCGAACACGCGGGCCACGTTGACGATACCGATGCCGCGCAGTTCAATAAAATGGCGGATGTTTTCCGGCGCGGTGCCGAGGATCTGCTTGTAGGAGATGCGGCGCAGCTCGACAGCATCGTCGGCGATGAGACGGTGGCCGCGCTTGACCAGCTCGATGGCGGTCTCGCTTTTGCCGACGCCGGAATCGCCCAAAATAAGGATGCCTTCGCCGTAGACTTCCACCAGCACGCCGTGGCGGGTGATGCGGGGAGCCAGTTCTTTATTCAATGTGGTGATGAGCATGCCCATCAGGGCGGAGGTCATCTCGGTAGACATAAGCAGCGGCACGCCGTACTGCTTGGCGAACTGCATCATCTCAGAAAGCGGCTGCATGCCGCGGGTCAGGATGACAGCAGGCGGCTGGAAAGAGAACAGCTTTTCCAGATGGGTGTTGCGCAGCGAAGTGGACAGTTCTTCCAGATAGGACATCTCGGTCAGGCCGATGATCTGGACGCGCTTGTTATCAAAATTTTCGTAGTAACCGGCCAGCAGGATACCCGGACGGTACACTTCGGTCGCGGTGACCATGACCTTTTCCAGTTCGCAGGGGGTATAGGCGACGGTCAGATTGGCTTCTTCCGCCAGTTTTGCCAGAGAAACAGAAAACTCAGACATGCAGGAACTCCCCTTTCCATACTTCCTTTTTGCCGGGCGCGTTTGCGGCAGTCCGGCACACATACTTACTTTGTATTATACCGTACCAGCCGATTTTTGTACAGAGGTTTGTGCCGAGTACTATGACAAAAAAATATCCGCTGTTTTGGACAAACAGCGGATAGGGATTTTTACGGGAAGAGTTTTTGCCGTTCTTCCCGCAGGCGGCACTGGAGCCAAAGCAGGGCTTCGGACGCGGCGTAGGTTGCCAGCAGGTAGACACAGAACAAAATCGCCGTGTCACGGCGGGAAAGCGCGGCCAGATCAAACCCACGCACCAGGCGCTGGATGATGACATGATGGGTCAAAAATACTGCATAGGAGAGCTTGGCCGCCTTGGCACAGACCGCACGGGGCAGCGGTTTATCCAGCAGTGGGGCTGCCGCAGCCGCTAGGCCGATAAAAATCAGCGCACTGAACATGGAGCAGAGCAACTTTTCATCCACGGGCAGATTTATCAGCCCCAAGACAAGCACCGGTGCCAGGATGGCCTTTATCTGATCTTTCAGCGTCAAGAAGGTCATGCCAAAGAGGAATTCCGGGATATGTACAGCTACCAGGCCGTTATCCCAGCCCTGCATATGGAGGGGGATGCAGACGAGCAATGTTACGACCCAGGTCAGCACCGGGGCCTTGCGCAGAGCCCGCTGCAAAAGCGGGAACAGCAGGTACAAAAACAGGATGCTGCCGAGGAACCACTCTCCTACACAGGCGAAATCCATACCCACCCAGCCGGCGGCCACGGCGAAGTTATCTAACCCCAAAAAAGTCAGCACCAGCGTGATGGTCTTAGCCCCGGTGTAGTAGCCGGGCTGGCTGAGGAAGCGGATGGAAAAGCAGACCACCCACGCCAGCCAGAACAGTGGGAACACCGCCTTGACCCGCTTCTTGTAAAACTGCCACGGGCTTTGTTCCGGCGGGACAGTGAGCGCCAGCGATGCGCCCGACACGATAAAAAATAGCGACGAGCCGAAATCACCGAGGTAAATGCCCTGCACCAGCGTACTGGTAAACAGCTTGTGCGGCAGGGTGAAATACCCGGTAACGGTGGCGTTGAAGTGGACAATTAAGATACTGGCGAGAGCCACGGCTCGGATCAGATCCAGATAAAACAGGCGTTGTTTTTTCATAAGGCTCTCCCCTTTTTATTTTTTGAGTTTGTGCTTGACTAAACGGCCAAACTGCTTCGCCACGGCCTTCGGATCGGCAGCCTGCTGGTAATGCAGGGCCAGCTGGTCAGCCGCAGCGGCGCTTTGCGCGGCGGTGGTAAAGCTGGCACTGAAGAAACCGTTTTGCTGGGCTTTCAGTGGCAGCAGCCAGGCATCCTCCGGGGCGGTGATGGCGGGCAGAGTGTCGCCGCCCGCCACAGCGGCCAGCCGCACCAGTGCCCAGCCACAGGCCGGAGCCGGGGGCGGGTTTTGGCCCAGCGGCACGTTGACTTTGCCTTGCAGAGCCGGGCGCGCCGCCTGCCAATCGGCATCGTGGCTTTGCCGGGCGGCAGACCAAAGAGGCACTGCCGGGCTTAGCACACCCAGCATCGGCTCTTTAGCAAAAAGGGCGGCGGCCTGAGCCAGCGCTTCATCGGCTCGGCGGGCAGCTTCGCGGGTGTACCAGGCGGTAACGGAGTCGGCCTTTTCAACTTCCGAAATCGGCAGGTGCAGCAGGGCCAAGCCCTGGGCAGCCAACTCGGGCGCAGGCTCAACGGGGGCGGCATCGGGCAATACGTACTGCCAGTGCAATTCCCGGGCCAGTGCCTCCAGCGGCTGGCGCTGCAAAAGCGCGGCCAGCAGCAGGTCCACGGGGTAGTTGGTCTCCTGTTTTACGTAATCGTACAGGGTGCGGGCAGCGGTACCGTCGGTGCGGCGCAGTTCATCCGCATAGGGGGTAAAAAAGCTGCGGCGCTTGAAAAACGGGCAGCCTCGGTTTGCCAGCAGTTCCCGCGGGCAGGCCATGATGGGATTGACGAAAACGTCCCGCAAATCTTTCGTATCCACGTAGGAATCCCAGCGGCAGCCGAGGTTTGCAAAATGCGCGGTGAATCGTGTCTCGTGGTTAGCAATGGATTCCTCATAGCTTTTGGGCAGCGGCATTTTCTGCCAATACTGCCAGAAATCCTCGCTGTGCAAAAGCGGTGCGCGGACGGCCAAAAAGTGGGATTGCAGATGTTCCGGCACTTCCCCGCTGCGGCCGCCAAAGCGTCGGCTCTTCATGGCGTAGTGGCGGGTCAAGCCCCAAAAGGCCAGCTCCGGGCGGGCCTCCATGGCAGCGAACATCGAAGCCAGCGAGCAGACGGGGCCTGCCAGCGTGAAGTTCATCAGCACCAGTTCGTCGTAGCGGGCCAGACGGCCCCGGCCGATGACAGCCAGCGCTTCTTTATAGGCACCCACGTCAAGGCCCTTATTTTCCCGTTCGCGGCAGGTCAATGTCACCGACGCCGCCCAGGCACGGTCCGCTGGGCGCAGCGTGCCGTTGGAGATAAAGAACACCTCACCATAATGGGCCATGGCTTCCACGGCCACACGGCAGGCGGTGTCGATCTGGCCCAGCGGGTCATAATGGAAATAAACGATCAGCCGTTTCATGGGGCTTAATCCTCATACGGGCCGTGGTGGGGGCCGAAGATGGCACGCTTGGTGTTGATGATGCCCTTGTAGGCGGACTCCGGCAGGTTATCCCGCAGCCAGTTGCGGGCGTGACGGCGGCGGCTGTTGGCGTAGGGGCCGTAGACGCCAAACAAATGACGCTTGGCCGCAAAGCCGGCAGCCGCGCTGGAAGCCCCCCAGAAGGTGGTACAGTCAAACACGCGGGCCAGCGGGCGGATCATGCCAGTGGCATAGGCCTGCATGGTGTCATTGCGGATCACAGCATAGTCGCGGCTCATGACGACGGCCGGGTAATAACCGGCAGCCTGGGCAACAAACGGGTAGACACGCTCAATGGCATGGCTGATGGTACCGTCCTGGGACAGCGGCTCGGGCGGGAAATCCGTATGCTGCCAGCCGTGGTCGAACAGCGGGGCCAGCGCCTTGGGGCGGAACCAGAACACACTGCCGTAGGGCGCAATGGGCGATTCCTCGCCCGCAATGGGCACATCCAACTTGAGTGTCTCTTTCAGCAGCTTTTTGGTGTTCTCGAAGTTGGGACCCCAGCCGCCGGAACACATATTCATGAAGTAGAGGCCATGGGCCGGGAACGGCGGGCAGAGGATGCCAAGGTACGGGTCATTCTCGAACTCGCAGAGTATGTTCAGCACATGGGCGGCATTTTTGCAGACGTTCTCGTTGCAGACATAGCCGAAGCTGGCACCTACGCTGCCTGGCTTGGTCTGGATGGCCTTTTTATCGTGCATGAAGCAGGCGTAATCATAACCGCGCAGCTGCGGGGCCAGGTCGCAGAGGAACGCACCCACATCGCGGCCGCGATTTTCCACCACCTGCACGGTGACGCTGTGCAGAGGCAGGGCAGCGAAGGCCTTTTCGATCTTCTCTTTTTTGCCGGGTTCGTTGGTGGAGATGAACACGTCCGTCTCCGGCGGGAACTTGGCGGCAAAGGCCATACTCTGGTCCAGCATATCCATAAAATAAAGGTGCATGGCCAGGGCGATCCTGCGGTTGGCGCGGATCTCCTCGGCCTGGGTCTTGTTCTGCACCGTGGGCTGGATGATTCGGGTCAAACCGAGGTTACGGGTAAACTCGTGCGGGTGCATGGTGCGGATCATGTTTTTCCAGATGAGGTCCAGCGGATAATCCGTTTCATCCCGCAGGTAAGCGTACAACTCCTGCACCGGCTCACCGGCCGTATCGTTCAAGTAGGCTTCCAGCGTGTGCATAAAGCTGCGGCGCTTGAACAGCGGGCACTTTTTCTCCCGCAGCAGCTTGGTCGGGCAGACCAGCAGCGGATAGTCAGTGAAATCTTTCAGGTCATCGGTCTTGACATAGACATCCCACTTAAAGCCGCGTTCCTCGAACTGCTTGGTAAAGACAGCCTCGTACCGCTGGACGGAATCGTTGTAGTCGGCGATCATGGGCATGTTGTCCCAGTACTGCTGCAGTTCCGGGCTTTTTACAAAACGCTGGCGGTAAACGATGAAGTGGGACTGGATATGCACCGGCAGATAGCTATAGATGTGCTTGCCCTTGAAAGGATTGGACTTGGCGCCGTGGTGGATGGACAGGCCCCAGAAGTCGAGATCCTGATTCTCGGCCATGGCGTCAAACATCTCTTTCAGCGGGCGCACGGGGCCCATCAGGGTAGAGTTGGTCATGACGATTTCGTCAAACTCCGACAGCTTATCCCAGCCGTAGGAATCCAGCGCCGTTTTGTAGGCCCAGACATCCAGGCCCTTGTTCTCGCGCACGATGATGTTATCCGTGAACTGCGAGAAGGCCGCGCGGCCCTGGGCGCTGAGTTTGCCGTTGCAGACCACGACCAGGTCGGTCAGGTTTTTTGCAAGATCTGCGAGGTAGTAGGTAATAAAGTCATCTACATCGCCGTTTTTCTCGTAGAAAAAGAAAATGCCTAATCGTTTCATAGCTGATCCTTTGCAAGAATTTGTTTGATTTTGGTCGCGTCGCCCCAGGTGCCGGGGCTGTCATACGGGCGGTCCGGGAAGGCACCGTAGTCCAGCTTGATCTTGTAGCTCTTATCCCGCAGGAATTGCTCGACCCGGTCGGCCAGACTGCGGGGCTCGCCGGTGCAGACGTTGATGATGCCGTTGATCTCCTCCTGCACGCTGGCAGCGACGATCATGTTGGCAAGCTCGTCCACATCGATGAAGTCATAGAGGTTTTTGCCGCTGGTGAACGGGAAGGTCTTTTTGCCGTCCAGTTCGGCCTGAGCCAGTTTGGCAAAGATGGAACTGCCGTGGGCTTCGTCGCCGGTGATGTAGTAGGCGCGCAGCCAGTGCAGCTTGCAGGGGCTGCCGTCCAGCGAGAGCATCAGGCTTTGGCGCAGGGCGTTTTTGGCGATGCCGTACTGGCTTTGGGGCTTGCAGGGGGTGCTTTCGTTGATGGCACCCTCCCAGTAGCCCACTTCGTGCATAGTACCCATGACGCTTAAATCTTTCAGGCCGCCTGCCACCAGGTCGTTCAGGAATGTGACGTGGGCGGACAGGTCCTTCATATGGGCCGGAGAGTTGTGGCGAAAACCGTCCCGCCAGGCCAGGTGGATGCAGATGTCCGGGCTGCCCACCTTGCGGTAGATTTCCTTGTCACCGCTGAAGATGGGCACATCGCAAAACTCTGCCCGCTCATCCACGCCTTTAAAAGAGAAGTCAGACGCGATGACCTTGCAGCCGCGATCCAGCGCATTTTTGACAACGTGGCGGCCGATATATCCGGCGGCGCCGGTAACCAGAATCGTTTTCATGGCAGTTCCCTCCTGCGGTTTTTCGGGCGGTTGGCCCACAGTTCATACAGGCGTTGCAGCCGTAGGTTGTACAGCAGCAGTGCGCCGGTCTGCTTTTTATGGTGCTTGGCTTCGTGCCAAAGATCCAGCGGCGGGGCCGGATAACGGGCCAGCACACCGCGTAAAGTGCGCCAGCCGTGGCGGCGCAGCGCACCGGGGGCTTTGGCATCTGCCAGCTGGTGCATCAAAAAGGTGATGGCCTGGGCGCGGCGGTCGTTCCAGACGGCCGCGCGGGCAGCTTCTGGGCAGCGGGCCTGAATGGCCTTATACTCGGCTGCCATCCAGCGGTCCAGCACGCCGATGCGCCCCTGCAAAGCCTGTACGGTCTGGCACTGGGAGGTGCTTTGCCCACTCTCGAAATGGCGGTAGACAGGCTGCGGCAGGTAGTGTACTTTGTCGGTGCGGGCATAAAGTCCGGCGTTGAAGATGAAATCCTCAAGGCCATAGCGGCAGTGCTCGTCAAAGAGCAGATTGCCGATGGCCGAGCGGCGGTAGAGGGCATTCCAGACGAATTGCGGGCCGCTGTTTTGCAGGAACTTGCGGTAGTCGCCGTCGGCGGCCAGGTCACAGGCCGTGCCCGCCGGGTGGGGCTGCGGGGTCTCGGTGCCGTCGGGGCTGATGTGGATCAGCTCGTAATCGGCGCGAACGATGTCAGCGCCGGTGTCCTCCGCCTTTTGCAGCAGCAGGGCCAGCGCACCGGGCAGCAGCAGATCATCGTCGTCGCAGAAGGTCACATACATGCCCTCAGCGACGGAAAGCCCCCGGTTGCGGGCGGCGCAGATCCCGGCGTTTTTCTGGGTGATGACCTGGATGCGGTCGTCCCGCAGGGCCAGATCGTGGCAAAGGCCGGGGGTGGCATCGGTGGAGCCGTCATCGACCAGCAGCACCTCCAGCCCGGCAATATCTTGGGTAAGGATGGACTGCACGGCAGCCCGCAGGGTGGATGCCGCATTGTAGATGGGCACGATCACACTGATACGCGGCGGCATAACGTCCTGCACTCCTTTCAAAATTCATTTTTTCATTTTGGCGTAAAGCCGGTCATAGGGCAAGGGCAGCGGGGCCAGGCGCTTTAGAAAGCCGATCTTCCACCGGGCAACGGAGAGGTCCTGCTTGGCCTGGTTTGCGTGGGTGAGATAATAGCCGACCTTGCGCGGCGTGGCCAGCGGGTAGACGCCGCCGTCCTCGACGGTCAGGTCGCCCAGCAGGGCGGTCTCCCCTGCCGTAGGCTGGCCGACTAGTCGCAGAAAAGGCGAGATGGCAGTCTGCGGCGGGATAGCGAGGGCTTGCAGAAACGACTTTTGCCAATCCTGCGCAAAGCGCAGGATTCCCTTTTGCAGCGCGTCCAGCAGCGGCGTGGGCGGCTGGGAGGCCTGCTGGACGGTGATGGTTTTGTCGGTTTGGGTGTAACCAAGGGTCGCGCCCACATCCTCGGAAATCAGGCGTTCCAGCATGGGCTGGCCTGCCCAGTAGAGCAGCGGCGCGGGTCGGCCGTCGAATAGAAAAACGGCGGTCTCATCTTCGCGCAAGCGCCCGCGCAGTCGGTCGTCACAAGAGAGCTGACAGCCATGCAATTTTATATTGCACACAGCCTGTAATAGCATCTGGGTTGTGCCGCCGCTGCCGATGTCCACAAGGATGTCCCCTGCCTGCAGGTTTTGCCGGGTGAGGTAGGCGGACACTGCGGCGGCACTTTGGGGCGTGGCCAGCGCTTGCAGCAGCGGGCGGGCGGTATCGGGTCCATGCTTTAAATCATAGGATTTTTCTTGCAGGTCCGTCGGGCAGGCGGTACCGCAATAGGCGGCGATCTGCGCACCGGTAAGGGATTGGCGCGGCAGAGCGGCCAGCAGCAGATCCCACCGATGCTGCGCCAATAGAAGCGGGCACAGGCTGCGGCGGGAGACCTGCAAGTAGGCGGTCTGCTCCTGCGGGTACAAAAGCGCGTAGACCTGGCGCATCAGGTACATATCCCGCGCCAGAAAGTGGATTTTGGCATTGGGGTGCTGCTGTTCCCAGGCATGCAGCCATTGGCAGTAAGCTACAGCCAGCGGACCGAGAGTGGCAAAGCCAAGGCGCTCGGCCTCGGATTCGATGCCCGGCAGACGGTTTGCGGTGAAAGCCGCCACCGCACCGGCAGGCAGGCTTTCCCGCGGGGCCTCCTGCGTGGGAAGGTGCCAGCTGCGGATGCCGGCCAGCGCCGAACCGGCAACATCCGCCCGCCAGTTGTCGCCAATAAAAAGGACCTCTTTTGCCTGCGTCTGCGTTTTTTGCAGAAACAGGCGGAACAGCTTGCCGCTGCGCTTCTGCACGCCGTAATCGGCCGAGACGAAGCCGCCATCGAAAAAGTCGTAGCCACACTTGGCCAGCATGGCGTCCAGCTGGACCTTGGGCAGGTACATGTCGGAAATATAGTAAAGCCGTTTGCCCTGAGCATGCAGGGCGCGGGCGGCTTTCAGCACCGGCAGGTTGGGCACAGCGCAGGCGATCTCAGCGGCGCATTCTGCCGCCGGGTCGTATCCGGCCAGGCAGGGGCGGGCATAAATTTCCGCCAGCGTCACTTCCCCGCTTTTGGCGGCACGGGCTTCGGCCTCGGCCTGGATGCGGGCTTTGGCGAAGTCCGCGCCCAACAGGGCGAACAGGTCGGTGGGGCGGGCCACATCGCGCTTAATGAGCGTATCAAACACATCAAAGGCCACCACCGGGTACAGCGCAGCCTTGTGCAGGATCGTTTCAGTCAGTTTCATGGCAGGTAGGGTGTTGCGGGGCGGAAACGCACCCCCGCGAAGAATCCTTTCCAAATAATGCCGATGCGCCAGGCTTTGCAGCCCTGGGGGCTGCAAAGCACCTGCGCAGTGTGCCAGGCGTCTTTGGCCAGCAGCCACAGCCAGCCGCGCAGGCCCTCGCGCCGGTACAGTACCACGTCATTACGGTAAAAATAGCGGTAGCGCTCCCACCGGGCGGGAACGTCGGCGGCAATGTTCACGATGCCGGGGTTCTGCATGGCATGCACGACCCGGCTGGCCGGGACCACGTAGCACGGCTGTGCCCGGGAAATACGGCGGGTGTACTCCCAATCGTCGGACCAGATGAAGAACTCGGCGATGGGCAGGCCGTACCGGCGCACGGTCTCGGTACGCAGAAACAGCGAAACAAAACTGGCCATGACCGCTGGGATGCGCTCGCTGTCAAAACCGGGCAGGTCTTTGTAGGGTGTCACTCGCTGCAGGTTCATGGGCTGGTCAGTGCCGTCTGGCGCTAAAGCACGGCTGGAAAGCCAGCCGTATTGGCCTTGCAAGTTGCGGTCGGCCTGTAAAAAGGCTTCCAGCGCCGTGGGGGTGGGCAGGGTGTCGTCGTCCATGAGCCAGAGGGCGTCGTACCCGGCAAGGGCAGCCTCCCGCACGCCGTAGGCGAAGCCCCCTGCCCCACCCAGGTTTTTGCCGGTGTTGCGGTAAACAAGGTTGGGCAGGGCCATTTCGGCCACAGCTTCGGCGGTGCCGTCGGTGCTGGCGTTATCGACCAGAAAGATGGTCAAATCCTGCGCGGTCTGGGCGGCAAGGGCCGCCAGGCATTGGCGCAACAGCGGCAGGCGGTTGTAGGTCACCACCACCGCCGCAACAGAAAATCGTTCAGTCATCTTTTTTCGGGAAAAATTTACGTTTTAAGAACTGGGTGCCCTTGTGCAGCCAGTTCTGGTGCTCCATATACACGATGTCCAGCTCTTCGTAGCTGATGTTGTTGGTGATGAGCCAGGCGTCAAGCAAACGCTCACTGACGAAGCCGAAGACGCGGCGGTCGTTGGTGGAGTAGCCGGTCATGTCCAGTTCCCGCTCCAGCTCAAACAGGATGTCGAACAGCCAGGTGCAGTAATGCTGCAGCAGTTCCCGCTTCATCACAAACATGTTAAAGTGGTGGCCGTGGGTCTTGGACATATACATGTCGTAGGCCGGCAGATACTCCGGGCATTTGCGCTCGATGATCGCCCGGGTGACGGTCAAGTCCTGCTTGTGGTGGGCGTGGATGTACTGGGTGTAGTTCGTCTCGATGAAATAGTGGCGTTCCTTGGGCAGCACCACGTTGGTAGTGGCCAGGATGGCGCACAGTTCCTCGTGGCTGATGACCCGGCGCTTTTTGGCATCGAAGATGCTTTTTTTGCGGCTGGCAAAATAGCGGCGGTAATGCACGATACCGATATAATCGGAATCAATGTTGTGCGCCGCCCAGTACAGACCGGTCAGCTCACAAAAATTGGCGTTGCGCTCCGAGATATTCTCGCCCGTATCATCGCCGATATAACCGCAGGCCGGGTGGATGGCATGGCCCATCTGCACCGGCAGATACATAGGATCGTCCGGCACCCAGTAAGGCTTATGTGTTGCTACAATGATCGTTGTCTGCAAAGTGGTCTCCCCGCTTCGTTGCAATACGGCCGGGCGTTCGTGCACGCGGCCTTTCCCTATCTCTATACTTTCTTTTTCTAACTTTTCTATTATACTAAAAACATAGTATAGCGCATTTTTGGCGGAATACAAGTTACAGAACGGTTAAGTTTTTTGTATAAGGACGACTGTACGCCCTGCGCGTGTTATGCGTCCTCGGCCTCGAAGGCTTCCTGCTCCTCGGCGAGTTTTTCCCACTCGTCGTATAGTTCCTGCTGGTGGAAGCGGGTGTCGTCCAGTTCGTCGCACTTATCCCGCAGCAGCAGGTGGTCGCGCAGGACCTCGGGGTCGTTGATCTCGTTTTCCAGTTCCACGATGTGCGCGCCCAGTTCCTCGATCTGGTTCTCCACGGCTTTGATGCGGGCGCGGACCTCGGCCCGGCGCTTGCGCTGCTCTTTGCCGTAGGCCTGCTTTTTGACTGTGTCCTCGGCTTTCTGCTGTTCCTGGGTCTTGCCGTTATCGCGGTTTTGCAGGGCAGCAAAGTTCGGGTAGAAGGTTGCCTTGCCGTCTTCAAGGTACAGGATCGGACAGCCCAGGGTCTGCATCAGGTAGCGGTCATGAGTGACCAGCAGCAGCGTGCCGGTGTAGGCCGCCAACGCCTGGGTCAGGCTTTCGCGCATATAAATGTCCAAGTGGTTGGTAGGCTCGTCCAGGAACATCAGGTTGGGTCGCTCGAGGGCCAGCTCGGCAAAGCGCAGGCGGGCCAGTTCGCCGCCGGAGAGGGCGGCGCAATCCTTGAACACTTCCTCGCCCCGGTAGCCGAAGCGGGCCAGGTGGCTGCGGACTTCCAGTTCGGTAAAGCGGGGGTACTGGTTCCAGATGGCATCGATGACCCTGCCGGCGCGCTTGGCCTGCTGCTGAGTGAAGACACCAGGCTTGGCGCCGCTGCCTAGGCGAACCATGCCGCCGGAGGGGCGGCGCTTGCCGTCCAGCACTTGCAGCAGTGTGGACTTGCCGGTGCCGTTGGGGCCGGCGATGACCAGCTTGTCCCCGCGGTGGACCGTGTAGTCCAGCGCATCGATGAGGGTGCGTTCCCCGATGCGGACGGTGAGGTTTTTCATGATAACCAGCTCGTCATAGGGCTCGATGTCGTACTCAAAGCGAAAGTTCAGCTCGTAGGCTTCGGCGGTCGGTGCTTCCGCGATTTCCAGCTTTTCCAGCTGCTTGCGGCGGCTCTGGGCCATCTTGGTGGTGGAGGCGCGCACAAGGTTGCGGTCGACGTAGTCCTGCAGTTTGGCGGCCTTTTCCACAGCGGCATCATGCAGTTTTTGCTGGCGCTCGTCGGCGGCTTCGCGCTGGGGCAGATAGGCCGAGTAGTTGCCGCGGTAGGTCTTGATGGTCTTGCCGCGCAGCTCCCAGATGCGGGTGCAGACGGCGTCCAAAAAATAGCGGTCATGGCTAACGACCAGCACCGCGCCGCGGTAGGTCTTGAGGTAATTTTCCAGCCATTCCATGGTTTCCAGGTCCAGGTGGTTGGTAGGCTCGTCCAGGATCAGCAGGTCAGGGCGCTCCAGCAGCAGACGGGCCAGGCGCAGACGAGTCTGCTCACCGCCGGAAAGGACGCCCGCCAGTTTGACCCAGGTATCCACCGGGAAGCCCATACCGTTGAGCACCTTTTTGATCTGGGTGTCCATATTATAAGCGTCCATGGCATCCACGATGGCGGTGCAGTGGGCGATTTCCTCGGTCAGGGCTGTGTTATGCGGGTCCGCAGCCAGGCGGCGCTGCAAGTCGTCCATCTTCTGCATGGCGTCCAGAGCCGGGGCGAAGGCCAGTTTCATCGTGGCGTAAATGTCCAGCGTGGGGGCCAGGCGGGCGTTCTGCTCCAGATAGCCGCAGGTCACGCCGGTGCCAAAGGCAGCATCGCCTGCATCGGGCAGGCTCTCGCCGCACAGGATGCGCAGCAGCGTGGTTTTGCCGGTGCCGTTTGCGCCAATGATGCCGATGCGGTCGCCGCGCTCGACCCCGGCGTTGACGTCCTTCAGAACTTCATGTTCGCCAAAGCTTTTGCCCAGGTTTTGCAGTTCCAACAGCATGGGGGTGTTTCCTCTCCTCTATTGTATCCTCTTTTGCGGTATTTCGCGTTTTTTCACAACGATGCCGCTGCCCTTGGGGAAAGGCAGCGGCATACTGCATAAGCCGCCGGGCAGTTTATGCTTCATTACTGTGGCGGCGGTTGCGCACGCCGATGTTTTCCAGTTCCTCCGGCTCCATCACGATCTTGTACAGATCCTCATAGGAGCCGATCTCAAATTTGGGGTGGATGTTCGACTTGTTTTCCTCGTTTTTCAGGTTGAACCAGCAGGTGTCGAGGCCTGCGTTCTGGCCGCCCTTGATGTCAGCCAGCAGATCGTCGCCCACCATCAGCACACGGCTGCGGTTGGTGATGCCCAGGTCCTTGAGGACATGCTCAAACAGCTTGGCCGAAGGTTTGGCCGCACCGACTTTCTCGGAGATATAGACACCGTCCATGTAGCGCTCAATGCCGGAATCCCGGATGCGGGCCTCCTGCACCATGACCGCGCCATTGGAGACGATGGCCAGAGTGGCGACCTCGCTCAGTTCCTCCAGTGCGGTCAGCGCACCGGGGAGCAGGTCGGCATGGGTGGAAAGCAGTTCCTCGTAGCGGTCATTCATCTGGACAGCCTTGCCGTTATCGGGCAGGTCCATCGCTTTCATGAAGCGGCCGAACCGCTGCTGGAACAGCTTGGGTTTGGTCAGCTGGCCTTTGGCGAGCGCATCCCACAGCTCGCGGTTGACGGCGTGGTAGATCTCACAAGCGCGGGCGTCATGGGGCAGCTCGTACTCGGTCAGCATATCGGTCAGGGCCTGGCGCTCAGCCGCGTCAAAGTCCAGCAAAGTGTTGTCAACGTCCAGAAGGACGCAAGTGTAAATGGCCATTTTAAAATGACCCTCCTGTTTCTGGTTTATTGGCCGTCCGGTTTGGAGTCGGGGTTCGGGGTCGGCGTCGGCGTCGGTGTCGGCGTGGGGGCGGCGTTGACGTGCAGCGTAAAGACGGCATCGGCGCCATTGTTGACGGCGTGGATATGGTAGGTGCCGGCCTCGTTGGCGGTAAACTCCACCTGATTGCCGGTAGCTTTCCAGCTGGTCTCCTCACAGCTCCACTGCACATCGCCGTTGGCGTTCTGCACATTGGCGGTAAAGGTCACCTTGTTGCCTACCGTGGCCGTGTCGGGTCCACTGACGGTGACGGAGGTCGGGTCAGCCTGCACGGTGACTTTGATCTGCGCGGCGGAGAAGGTGCCGTTGATCTCGATGCCCGCCTTGATGGTGTACTCGCCCGCGTTGGAGCCGGTGAAGGTGAAGGTGCCGCCGTTCTGTTCCAGTTCGTCGTTGACCGACCACTGGACGTTGGAGTTACTGTAATCCTTGCCGCCCAACTTGACCGTGGCGGTGATGGAGATGCTCTCGCCCTTCTTGATGGTGCTGTCGCCCTTGTCCAGCGTCAGCTCGACGCGGGAATCATTGAACATAGCCGTGACCGAAACGTCCTTGTTGATGACGTCGTAACGGGTGGCATCGGTGACGCCGTCGCTCCACTTATAGAAGGTGTAGCCATCGGCAGGCACGGCGGTCACGCTGACCTGGGTGCCGCTGGCAACCTCAAGATCCAGACTGGAAACGCCGGTCTGGTTATTGCCGGTCAGGGTGCCCTTGCCGTTCTCGACACGGTAGCTGGCGGTCAGTTTATTGGGGGTAGCGGTCGGGGCCGGGGTGGCGCTGCTGCCGTTGCCTGCTGCCGAGGCCGCACGCTGCGGGATCTCTCCGCGATCGCCGCGGGTATCCTCCACATTGTGGGCGTGGTTCTTGATGTAATCCAGCACGACATTGACGCCGGAGCCGGAGAAGCCGCCGGTGGAGGCATCCACGTAGCTGTCCACGGCGTAGCCCTTGTCGTTCTTCATGACTTCCGGCAGGTTCAGGTACTTGAAGCCCATATCGTTGCAGGCGACAGCCAGCTGCTGGTTGTACTGGTCAATGTAGGTCTGCTTCTGGGCGGCTTCGGCGGCGTCCTTAGAGACGGGCGCAATGGCGCAGGCTACCACGTCGCAGGCGGAGTAGGCCGACTTGATGCTTTGCAAGATCTGCTTGTAGTCGTTGACGAACTCGTCCACGCTGACAGAACCGTCCAGATCATCGCTGCCCACCATGACGTAGACGTGCAGGGGCTTCATCTTGGCGATGGCCTGGGGGATGGTGTAGCTGTTGGCGTCGTCGGCAAAGTTGACGCAGGTCTCACGCAGCACCTGGGAGACCTTCAGCCCATCCTGGCCGGCGTACTGGTTTAAGGTGATGCTGCTGTCTTTGGACATGGACACCGCCTGGGTACCGCCCACAAAGACGGTATCGTTGATGTAGTTGCCCTGGGCACTCTCCTGCCCCAGGATGGAGCCGAGGCTGGTATCCAGCGGGTACTGGGTGGGATCATACAGATCAGATTCGCCAGACAGGCCCAGCTTTGCCGGCAGTATCCACGATACCAAAAAGCTAAGCACCACGGCCAGCACGCAGAACGCCATGACCACGCAGGCCTTGCGCTGGATGGGGCTGAGACCGGTTTTTTCCTCAGATCGTTTACGGCTCATCGGTTATGGTGACCTCCTTATAAAACGCGGCCTGGTTTGCGGCAGGCCGCCCATTTTTAAATGTACAAAGGCGCACAGCACCAGTATTAGATAGTAGCATTATAGCATACTTTTTTGCGTTTGAGTATCCCTTTTATAAAATTGTTACACTTTGGGCAGCATCGCATAACTCTAAGTGCCGATACAGCGAGCGAGCCATACCAACCGCCAAGCAAAAAGCGCAGGTAATACTTTGTGTATTACCGAGCCTTTTTGCAGCGCAGATGGTGTGGCGCAGCCGATGGAGCGGCGCTTGGGAGTTGTGCAGTGTTGCCCTGCACAAACAAAAAACCGCGTACCTTTCGATACGCGGTTTTTGGCAGGGGTAGAAGGATTCGAACCCTCGGCACGCGGTTTTGGAGACCGCTGCTCTACCAACTGAGCTATGCCCCTATGTAAAACGCCCGCAGTGCGAAATGGCATTGCGGGCGTTAAGCTGGAGCTGCTAAGCAGATTTGAACTGCTGACCTCATCCTTACCAAGGATGCGCTCTACCAACTGAGCTATAGCAGCAAATGGCGACCCGAATCAGGCTCGAACTGACGACCTCTAGCGTGACAGGCTAGCGTTCTAACCAACTGAACTACCGGGCCATACCCAGCTTGTTGAACCCCGTGGCGCTTGCCGTGGCGGCTGCAACGTCAATTATTATAGCGGGCAAATGCCTAAATGTCAACACTTTTTTTGATTTTTTTTCGGATTTTTTCAATCTTTTTATTTTTTGCCGTTTCTCCGTTTGTTTTTCTGCGCAGAATTGCTTTTTTTGCCCTGCCGTGGTATGATATTCTCAGCTTTTGGGGCGGAAAAATTGTTTTTCCTTCCCTAAAAAAATTCTGTGCAATCCATTTTTGTGCCGCCAAAACATCATAGCCGCGGCCAACAGCAGGATGATGCCGCTCTCGGGCCCATACTGCACCCAGGCGATGGGTACTGCCAGCGTGGGGATGAGCACCGCCCCCAGCGGCAGGTAGCCCAGTCCGAGCACAGCCAGCCCCCCTGCCAGACAGCACAATGCCCCGGTGACGGGCAGGTATAAGATCAGCCAGGTACAGGTAACGGCCACGCCCTTGCCGCCCCATCCCTTATGCCACAGGCTGCAGTTGTGGCCTGAGATGGCCCCCGCCCCGGCGTACAGCAGCGCTGTATGCCCCAGCACAGGGCCTGCCAGCAGCCAGCACAGCCCGCAGGCCAGCACGGTTTTGGCTACGTCGCCAGCCAATACGGCAAAGCCGGGGCCTTTGCCCAAGGTCGCCATGATGTTGGCCATGCCGGGGTTGCCGCTGCCCAGATCACGGGCGCTGCGGCCCGTTAGGAGGCGGGCGATACATTCTGCCGTGAGGAAGCTGCCCAGCAGGTAACCCACCAGCAGGCAGAGGATGCGCAGTGTGATTTCCATGGTATTTTATCCCCTTTTCTTTATACATAAGTATGGGCGGCTTTGGGGGCGTGCCATACAGATTGAGGTGTTTTTTATGGATCTGCAAACTTTGCAGCAGGAATGTCTCGCCTGCCAGCGCTGCGGCCTGTGCCAGACGCGCACCAACGTGGTGTTCGGCCAGGGCGTGCCCAATGCCGAGGTGCTGTTTGTAGGCGAAGGTCCCGGCGCCAGCGAGGACGAGCAGGGCCTGCCCTTTGTGGGCCGCAGCGGCCAGCTGCTGGACCATTATCTTGAGGCCATTGATTTAAGCCGTGAGAAGAACGTGTACATTGCCAACATTGTAAAGTGCCGCCCGCCGCAAAACCGCGACCCGCTGCCGGAGGAGTCCAAGGCGTGCATCCCCTGGCTGCGCCAGCAGTTCCAGATCTTGCAGCCGCGCATCGTGGTCTGTCTGGGGCGCATCGCCGCACAGCAGATGATCGGGCCGGAGTTTTTGATCACCCGGGAACACGGCAAGTTTTTTGACAAGCAGGGCACCTTATTTATGGGCACCTACCACCCCGCCGCCCTGCTGCGCTACCCCGTAAACAAGCCCGCGGTGTTTAGCGATTTCGTAGCCCTGCGGGAGAAAATCACTCAGGTGTGTGACCACACCTACTAACTTATAAAGGAGATGCCACCCATGCCGGAGACAGAATCCCTAGCGCTTACCCTGCCCATCCGGCGGCTGGTGGAGTTTCTTTTGCGCAGCGGCAGCATCGACAGCCGCTTTACCGGCTTTGACCGCGCCAATGAGGGCGCACGCCTGCACCGCAAATTGCAGCGCGCCGCCGTAAAGGAATACCCGGATTACGAGGCCGAAGCAGCCCTGCGGCAGGAGTTTGGCTGCGAGGGCATCACCTACACTTTAGAGGGCCGCGCCGACGGCCTGTTTACCGACCGCGACGGCATGCGGACCATCGACGAGATCAAGACCACCACCCTGCCGCCGGAGTTCATCACCGGCGAGCAGAGCCCCGAGCACTGGGCCCAGGCGCAGTGCTATGCGGCCATATACGCCCTGCAAAACGATCTGCCTGCCATGCGGGTGCGGCTGACCTACTACCAGGTGGACGAGGAGTTGGAGTTCAACTTTACCCACGATTATACTGCTGAAGCCTTGCAGGACATCGTGCAGGGGCTGCTGACCCAGTACGCCCCCTGGGCGCGGCGGGCAGCAGCCTGGCAGCGGGACAGACGCGCCAATTTGCAGGCGCTGACATTTCCCTTTGCGGGCTACCGGCCCGGCCAGCGGGCGATGATCGGGGCCGTATACAAGACCTGCTGCGAGGGCGGGCAGCTGCTGTGCCAGGCCCCCACCGGCATTGGCAAGACAATGAGCGTGCTGTTCCCTGCCCTGAAAGCGCTGGAAGACGGCGGGCCGGTGTTTTACCTGACGGCCCGCGGCACCACCCGCGCTGCCGCCGAAAACGCTGTGGCTGTGCTGCATGGCCACGATGCCAGCTTAAAGCTGCGCAGCGTGACGCTGACCGCGAAAGATAAGATCTGTTTGCAGGACCGCCGCGAGTGTACGCCCGAAGCCTGCCCCTACGCCAACGGCTACTTCGACCGGGTGAAAACGGCGCTGTGGGATGGGCTGGACACGCCCACCCTGACCGCCGACGCCCTGCGGGAACTGGCACGCAGGCATAGGGTGTGCCCCTTTGAGCTGGGACTGGATTTGAGTTTGTGGTGCGATGTGGTCATCGGCGATTACAACTACCTGTTTGACCCGGTGGTGCATCTGGCGCGCTTTTTTGAGAGCCGGGGCGACTACCTGTTTTTGGTGGACGAGGCCCACAACCTGCCCGGCCGTGCCCGGGACATGCACAGTGCCAGCCTTTGCAAAAGCGCCTTTTTTGACGCCCGCAAGCGGCTGGGCAAGGGCAAAAGCAGCCTGAAAAATGCGCTGACCAAGCTCAACAATCTGTTTATCGAGTGGCGGCATCGCTGTGAGGAAGCCGAGGGCCGCACTTTTTTTGCACGGGAACGCGCCGATGCTTTTGACCGCGCCTTACAGAAACTTTGTGAGCCTTTGGAAATTTGGCTGGACGAACACCGCGACCCCGACGAAACCCACGAAGCCCTGCTGCAGTTATTTTTTGATGTGCGCGGCTGGCTGCGGGTGGCCGATACCTTTGACGAGCATTTTGTTTTACAGGTATCTGCCTACGGCAGCGAAGTGCGTGTGAGCATGCTTTGCCTGGACCCGCATGAATTTTTGCAGGCGGATTTTGCCAAGGGCCGCGCGGCGGTGCTGTTCAGCGCCACGTTAAGCCCTGCTGGGTACTACAAGGACCTGTGTGGTGTGCCGGAGGCGCGGGCCGTGGCCCTGCGCAGCCCCTTCCCCGCCGAGAATCTGGGGCTGTGGTGTGCGCGGAACATCAGCACCCGGTACAAGGACCGGGCGGACAGCGTGGAAAAGATCGCCGCGCTGCTGTACGAGATGGTGTGTGCCCGCGCCGGGAATTACCTAGCGTTCTTCCCCAGTTACAGCTATCTGGAGCAGGTGCGGGAGGTGTTCTGCACGGCTCACCCGGAGGTGGAGACCCTGCGGCAGGATACCGCCATGGATGAAGCCAGCCGCGCGGACTTTTTAGCGCAATTTACCGCCGCACCCGGGCGTACCCTGCTGGGTTTTGCAGTGCTGGGCGGCGTGTTTGGCGAGGGCGTAGACCTGGCCGGAGAGCGGCTGATCGGCACAGCCATCGTAAGCCCCGGTCTGCCCCAGGTCGGTCCCCGGCAGGAGCAGCTGCGCGCCCACTTTGAGGAGACGCGCGGCTCCGGGTTTGACTATGCCTACCGCTTCCCCGGCATGAACAAGGTCTTGCAGGCCGCCGGACGGGTCATCCGCACGCCGGAGGATAAGGGTGTGGTACTGCTGATCGACGACCGCTTTTTAGCGCCTGATACCCGGCGTTTGATGCCGCCCCATTGGGATGGGTTAAGGGCCGTGGGCAGTGCCGAGGAATTGCGGTCGGAGTTGGAATGGTTTTGGAATAACAAATAAAATAGCAGAAAAGCACCGCAGACGGAGCGCTTCCGTAGGCGGTGCCTTTTTATGGGTACACGGTTTGGTGTAGGGGCGGATGACAAGCATCGCCCCCTACATACAGGGCCGCCCTTTTTATTCCGGCTTGCGCATGCGCAGCAGGCTGTAGGGCATCAGCGGGGTGGCGCAGGGGATGGTATACTGCATCATCGGGTGCGGGGTGGCGTCGACGCTCTCGCCCTCGGCGTTCTTGATCCACTCCGGGGTCAGGGTGACGACACTGCCATCAGGCTGCAACACCTCGATGGAATCCCCCAGGTTGAACTTGCCGCGCTGGGTGCAGTGGGCTACGCCCTTGTCCCAGCCGTCCACCGTGCCGATGAAGTCCCAGTCCCGCACATAGGTGTGGCTGGGGGTCTGCTGGGCCTGCTCCTTGCCGAAGTAGAAGCCCGGCGAATAGTGGCGGTGGCTGGTACGGTTCAGCTCCTCGATGACATCATCGGGCAGCTCAAAGTTATCATTGTAGGGGTCGCGCAGGTAGGCATCCAGTGCGCGGCGGTAGGCGCTGGTGACAGACGCAACATAGTAAAACGTCTTGGCGCGTCCCTCGATCTTCAGGCTGTCCACGCCTGCCTTGCAGATCAGGTCGATGAACGGCGCGGTGCAAAGGTCGTTGGCGTTCAGGATATAGCTGCCGTTGTCCTCGCTCTCACCGATCTCCATATACTGGCCGGGGCGGTGCTCCTCGACCAGGTTATATTTCCAGCGGCAGGGCTGGGCGCACTCGCCCCGGTTGCCGCTGCGGCCTGCCATATAGCTGGACAGCAGGCACCGGCCGGAGACGCTCATGCACATGGCACCGTGAACGAAAGCTTCCAGTTCCAGGTCAGCAGGGCAGTTATCGCGGATGAGGGCGATCTCGGTCAGGGGCAGTTCACGGGCCAGCACCACGCGCTTGGCGCCCAGTTCGTAGCATACCTTGGCGGCCTCGTAGTTGGTGATGCCCGCCTGGGTGGAGACATGGCGCTCCACCTGGGGAGCGTATTTTTTGGCCAGCGCCAGCACACCCAGGTCGGCAATGATAAAGGCATCGACGCCGGCCTCGGCGGCATTCTGGATATACTGGGGCAGCTTGTTCAGCTCCTCGTTGGTGGGCAGAGTGTTCAGCGTCAGATAGACCTTTTTGCCGCGGGCGTGGGCGAAGATGCAGCCCTCGTGCAGCTCGCCCACCGTCAGGTTGACCGGGGCGGCCCGCATGCCGAATTCCGGCAGAGCGCAGTAGACAGCGTCCGCGCCGTACATGACGGCGTATTTCAAAGTTTCCAGGCTGCCGGCGGGGGCCAGCAGTTCAGGCTGCTGCAGCATGGGTATTCCTCCGTTTACAAACTGGATCAGGCCCAACCGGCCTTAACGCAGTTCTGGTAGTGCTCGTCGGCCGTCTTGGCGTAGAAGTACTGGCCGGCAACATCAGTGCCGGGGTGGCCGGTGACGAAGAAGTAGTAGCCCTCGTCGATATACTCCTGGTCAGGATTCAGCGCAGCCTCGATGGCGGCGTAACCGGGGTTGGAGATGGGGCCGGCAGGCAGGCCGCTGATGGAATAGGTGTCGTACAGGGCCAGCACATCGTCGGGGATGGCGCCCTGATCCGGCCAGCCGTAGTACTGGGCCGTGGGAGAGTTCCAAAGGTAGTTGTTCTCGCTGTCCCGCATGATATAGCTGCAGGCGTTGGATTCCAGCTTATGCTCGGCCCACTGCGGGTCGTCGGACTCAAGACGGTTGTGGAAGCAGGCGCTGACCTTGGCATCCTCACTCTCGAGACCGGCCTCCTCCTGAATGAAGCTGGCCAACTTGACCGCGTCGTCGAGCGTGGTGCCCCTGGCGGCGATGGTATCGGCCAGGGCGGCGGTCTTGCTGGCGAACTCGCTGTACATGGTATCGACGTAGTAGTAGACGTCTTCGTCCGTGTAGACGTTGTAAGTTTCGGGGTAGAGATAACCTTCGCACTTCATCAGGCGGCCGTTATCGGGGATCTGGTTCCAGAAATCATACTGGCTGAAATCGGAGCCGTCGGTGCCGTTGGCGCAGTTGAGGAAGGTGTCCACATCGTCCACCAGCCCGGCATCCACAAAGATCTGGGCCACGCCGACAGCGGTAGTACCCTCGGGGATGGTGACGTTGGTGGTGGCGCGGCGCACGACCTCGGAGAGAGTCTTGATAATGTCGTTGTAGCTCATGCCAGAGCGCAGCGTAAAGTCGCCGTACTGGATGCCGTCGGCCTTGCCGCTGTATTTGGCGTATTGTTTAAAGAGCCAGTCATACTGGATGATGCCCGCATCCTTCAGCTGGGTGGCAATGCTGCTGACGGAAGAGCCCTGTTCGATGGAGACGGTCTGCTCGGCACCCAGGTCAGTGCCGCCGTCGATCTCGCTGTAGAACTGCATGCCTTTATAGGCACCAAAGCCCACCAGCGCCAGGATGATGATAACGATCAGGCAGCCCACGGGGAAATGGCGGCGATGTTCCTCTTCTTCCTCGTCGTCATCTTCCTCATATTCTGGCTCGGGTTTCGGCTTGCGGCGGGGCTTGGGGGCCGGGGCCGGAGTAGGCTGGGTCTTGGGCTGCGGCGCGGGGGCGTTCTGCGGGGTCTCCCCGCTGGTACGGCTGATTTTCATAAGCTTTCTCTTTTCTGTTTTGTAATCCTGTTATAGGCGGTCAGCGTTTATCTGCCGTTACAGCAGCATGCGGAAATACACATCGGTCACCGGGAATTCTCCGTGCAAAAAGGCGATCATGCCATACCCGCAGCGCCGCCCGGCCCCCAGGTAGAGCGTCTGGTTTTCGGCCAGCAGCACGCGGGCATTTTCGGCGCCGGTCTTCTCCCGGGCAGCCTGCAGCAGCTGGTCAGCGCAGTGGTCGTTATCGGCCTGCAATTCAATAAACTGCAGAGTATCGCCTTTGGTGTAATAGAGACCGTAGCCGCGCCGGTCGGACACAACGGTCAGGCCGCGGCGGTATAGCTGAGTCATCATCTCGTTCATGGCAGTCTCCGGCAGAGTGATGCAGCCGGGCTGGCAGCGCAGGCGGCGCTCCATCAGGTGGCGCACGGTCAGGCTGTCGAACTGGGCCTGGGCCAGCAGATTGCGGCGGATGGGTTTGCTCACCACCCGCAGCGGCAGCAGGTTTTTAAAGCCGAGGTCCGCCAGGTGGGAGGCATCGGCGGCGGTGTCCGGCGTCATCACGGCGAAATCGCAACCGTTCTCGGCAAAGGCGCGCAGGGCGCCCTCCAACAGTCTGGGCAGCAGTTTGTCCGCCGGGACGCCTTTGTCCGCCGCCAGGCCGGTGAACCAGATGCCCTTGCGGTGGGCGTAATGCACCGGCACAGCGGCCAGCATCAGGGCGGGCGGCGCACCGGGCTTTTCCAGCAGCAGGATGTTTTCCAGCCCTGCCACCCGCTGCAGCCAGCCGGCGGCGTCCTCGGCGGAATCACCGGTGGCGGCGCGGCGCAGCCGGGTCAATGCGGTAAGATCTTCTGCGGCGGCGATCCGCAGCATAGGCTTCTCCCCTTTCCGCGCAGTTCCTTTGCGCGCAATTTAAAGGACCTTTTCCAGTTCCTTGAGGATCTCATCATTGATGCTTTCAATCGTGCGCATCCGACGCTCTTCACTGTCCGGGGCCACCGGCTCGGTGCACTCGATGCGTTTCCAGCCCAAAATGCGGGCGCAGTACTCGGCGGCGGCACGGCTGCGGGCGATATACTCCCGGTCCTTCTCTTGGATGTCCTTTTTCTCCTCGTGGCCCTGGTAGCGTTCGGTCAGCAGACGCTGGGAGACCTCGGGGTCGACAGCCAGATAGATGACCTCATCCGGGGTCGGGATGCCGATCTTCTTGTACTCGAAATCGAACAGCCAGTTCAAAAATCCGTCCCAGTGCATCGGCGGCAGTTTGGAGCACTGGTGTACCGCGTTGGAGGTGGTGTACCGGTCGGACAGGACTAAACCGCCCTCGCGGTAGAACTCGCCCCAGTCGGTCTTGTAGCTGGCAAAGCGATCGACGGCGTAAAAGCTGGAGGCCGCGTAGGCGTTGACATCGTCGGGATGCTCGCCAAACTCCCCTGCCAGGTACATTTTGACGAGGGCCGAGGAATTGCTCTCGTAATTCGGGAAGGTGATCTGGCGCAGGTCCGCGCCGCGCTGGCGCAGGCGGTCCGCGGTCAACTTGGTCTGAGTGCCCTTGCCGGAGCCGTCCAGACCTTCAAAAATGATGAGTTTACCCATTCGGGAGTGCCTCCTTTTTGAGTGCAGCATATTTTTCCCGTACTTCGGCCTGTTTGCCGCAGCACATGCGGCCCTCCGGGCAGGGGCCGGTCAGGCAGCGGGGGCCTGCCGCGGCAAAGATATGCGGGGCCAGCGGCAGCACGAGTTTGAGCATTTCGTCGGCCACAGCGCGAATCTCCCACTGGGCGCGGTTGCAGCAGCGCAGGTTGAAGAAGTTTTGCAGGCTGCGGCAGTTCATCGTCATGACCATCTTGGTCTCGCAGGCGTTGGGCAGCACAAAGCGGGCGTCCTCGTTGGCCTGCTTGGAGGCCTTGGCCCGTGCGGCCTTTTCATCCATGCCCTGGGCCACGAACTTGGCGGTGTGGGCATCCTCCAGCGTGTGGACGAGCTCGAGGTATTTTTTTGCGTCGTCGTTCATCGAAGCGATGAACTGGGCCTTGGCTTCGGGGATGGCCTCGATCTCCGGCGGGATGACATAGCGGAAATCTTCGAGCCGGACATAGCGCTGGCTCTGCACGCTGAAGCTGCCGATGCGGTGGCGGGTGACCTGCGCCAGGAAGGTGCGGGACACGCCCTCGATGCCGAAGGTGAAGCTGGCGTGCTCAATGGGGCTGGCATGGCCGACATCGGAAAGTTTCTGCAAAAAGGCGGCGGTCTTCTCGGGGGTCAGGCCCTCCAGCAAGGTATCGATATGCGCGTCAGAGTAGCAGAGCTTGGCTGCGGCTGCTATGGTGCGCTCGGGGTCGTTGGTATGGGCGATCAGTTCAACCAGCATGATTTCTTCTTCCTTTTATGATAGTCCTTATTCCTCGGTCAGTTTTTTCAGCGGAGCGTAGTTGGCCATCGTCTTTTTTACACCCACGCGGTCGAACTGGATCTCAACGATGCAGTCGCCTGCGATGGGGGTAGCCTTGATGACCTTGCCCTTGCCAAACACGCGGTGCTCAACAAGGTCACCGGGGGCGTAGCTGACGGCCTCTTTCTTTTTGGGCGTGACGGACGGCGTGCCTGCCAGCGTGGAGGTGCCAGCCCCCGCCGGGGTGGCGTGGTGGGGGTTATTGCTGCGGCCATAGCCGGTGCCAAAGCCGGTGGATTGCACATTGTGGCGGCCGCCGGAATAGTTGGGGCTTTCGTGTCCGCCGCTGGCAAAGCCGCTGCTGTAACCGCCGCCAAAACCGCCGCGGGGGCGGGCGTTATACTCGCTGTTGAGGTAGCCGCGGGATGCGCCGGAGTAGCCGCTGCGCCCGCCGGGCACGTTGGTGCTGTAACTGCCGTAACCGGCGCCGAACCCATCGCCGCTGTAGGCCAGCTCGGGGCTTTGGGTCTCATCCAGCAGGTCGGGGTCGATTTCAGACAGGAAGGTGGACGGCGGGTTGCGGCGGGTCTGGCCGAAGATCAGGCGGCTGCGGGAGGAGGAAAGGTACAGCTCCTTTTTAGCGCGGGTGATAGCCACGTAGCAAAGGCGGCGCTCCTCTTCCATGTCCTCTTCATTATAGCGGGCCATGTCGCCGGGGAAAACACCGTCTTCCATACCCACAACAAAGACGTAGGGGAACTCCAGGCCCTTGGCGGAGTGGATGGTCATCATCGTGACGCTGTCGGCGTCCTGGTCATAGCTGTCCAGGTCGGAGATCAGGGCGACTTCCTCGAGGAAACCTGCCAGGGTCGCGTCCTCGCCGTTCTGGTCGACGTAGGTCTTGACCGAGCTGATGAGCTGGCCTAGGTTCTCAAGGCGGGTCTGGCCTTCCTCTTTCTGGGCTTTCAGCATAGCCTCGTAGCCGGATTTTTTCACGACCTCGCCGGCGAATTCATCCAGCGGCAGCGTGACCGAGAGGTCGCACAGCTCGCGGTACATCTCATAGAATTTTTCCAGTGGGGCGGCGGCACGCTGCAGTTCGGGGTATTCCCGCACATGGCCGATGATCTCCAGCATGGGCACACCGTTTTTGGCGGCCAGGTCGCCGATCTTTTCAATGGTGGTGGCACCGATCTTACGGGCGGGTTCATTGATGATGCGGCGCAGGCGCACATCGTCCCGCGGGTTGACTATGACGGCCAGGTAGGAGTTGATGTCCTTGACTTCCTTGCGGTCAAAGAAGCGCTGGCCGCCCACGATGCGGTACGGGATGCCCGCGCGGGCGAAGTAGGTTTCGATGGGGTTGGACTGGGCATTCATGCGGTAGAGCACGGCGTGGTCCCGCAGGTGGGCACCCTCCCGCAGATGCTCGCCGATGATGTCGGCCAGATGGCTGGCTTCGTCCTGCTCGTTGGAGGCGGTGTAGTGGTGGACCTTTTCGCCATTGCCGTTCTGGGTCCACAGAGTCTTGCCCTTGCGGCCTGCGTTGTTTTTGATGACGCTATTGGCGGCATTGAGGATGTTGGAAGTGGAACGGTAGTTCTGTTCCAGGCGGATGGTCTTGGCCCCCTTGAACACCTGCTCAAAGTTGAGGATGTTCTCGATGGTGGCGCCGCGGAACTTGTAGATGGACTGGTCATCATCACCGACAACGCAGACATTGTTGGAGCCGCCCGCCAGCAGGCGCACAAGGTTAAACTGGGCAATGCTGGTGTCCTGATACTCGTCCACAACTACGTACTTGAACTTATCCTGATAGTAGCGGCGGGCTTCCTCATCGTTTTGCAGCAGCTTGACGGTGTGGTAGATCAGGTCGTCGAAGTCCATCGCGCCCGCCTTTTTCAGCCGGGCGGCGTAGGTGGTGTAGATTTTGGAGATGAGCGCCGCCTTGGTGTCGCGGGGGGCCTCCGAGGCAATATCCTCGGCCGAGAGCAGCTTGTCTTTAAAGGAGCTGATCTGGCTGACAGCTGACTTAACCGGCAGGAATTTGTCGTCGATCATCAGATCCTTGTAAATCTGCTTGATGACGCGCTGCTGGTCATCGGAATCGTAGATGGTGAAGCTTTTGGGGAAGCCGATGCGCTCGGCATCCCGGCGCAGGAAACGTACGCAGGCCGAGTGGAAGGTGGACGCGAAGACGTCGCCGCCGAGGGTCTCGCCCAGCATGGCGCGCAGACGTTCTTTCAACTCCCCTGCCGCCTTGTTGGTAAAGGTGATGGCCAGCACGTTCCAGGGGCGGGCCGGGCGCACGGCGAGATAGGCCGTTTCGCGCGGCAGGTCGCGGCCGGTGGCCACGGCAGCGCGCAGGTCGTTGAGATCCTGCTCGGTGACGGGGCGGGCCAGCTCTTTGCTACCGTGGGCCGAGCCAAAGCGGATGATGTTGGCGATGCGGTTGACCAGCACGGTGGTCTTGCCGGAACCGGCACCCGCCAAAATCAGCAGTGGGCCTTCGGTGGTAAAGACGGCCTGGCGCTGCATGGGGTTCAGTTTGGTAAAGCGGGCTTCGATATATTGATCGCGCAGGGCGAGATATTCACTGGTAAGATCGGGCATGGAGTTTTTTCCCTTTCTGGTCATTCCCCGGCAAAGGGGTCGTGGTTATTTTGCAGGCGCTTGTGCCAGGCTTTGGGGGTGGCATCGCGGAATCCGGCGGTAAGGTAGCAGCCCTCGCTCAAACTGATGGCCGTACCGCGGGCTACGCAGTTGAGCGGGTCGGGGGCGATGGCCACATCCACATGCAGTTCCCCAGCGATATAGCTGGCTAAACCCCGCAGCAGCGAACCGCCGCCGGTGAGCAGCACGCCCGACGAGGAGACGTCCGCCGCCAGTTCCGGCGGGGTGCTTTCCAGCACGGCGCGGGCCGCGGCGGCAATGCGGGAGGCAAGCTCCTGCACCGGCTCGTACAGGTCGCGGGTGTAGATGACGTGGCGGGCGGGCAAGTTCGTCTCCCAGGAGTGGCCGCGCACTTCCATCACGCCCTCAAACTCGCTTTTGGTGCAGCAGGCCACCTGCTTTTTCAGGGCTTCTGCCGTCAGCGGACCGATGGCGATCTGGAATTTTTCCTGCACATACTGGGCAATGCAGCGGTCAAAGGCGTTGCCTGCCACCGGCACGCTGGCGGCTTTTACACGGCCACCCATGCTGATGACGGCAATGTCGGTGGAGCCGCCGCCGATGTCCACGACCATGCAGCCGTGGGGTTCGCGAATCTGCAAACCGGCACCCAGGGCAGCGGCTACCGGCTCGTCCACCAGAAAGACCTGCTTGGCCCCGGCCCCCATGACCGACTCGACCACGGCGTCAGCCTCGACGCCGGTAATCTGCGCGGGCACGCAGACCGCGATGCGGGGTTTGAAGATGCGGGAACGGCATACCTCGTTGACAAAGCGGACAATGAGCTCATTGGTCATGCGATGGTCCTGGATGACGCCGTCCCGCAGGGGGCGCACAAGGTCGATATAGGCGGGCGCACGGCCCACCATCTGCAGGGCTTCGTCCCCCACCGCAATGATGGTATTGGTGCGGGTATCCACCGCGCCGATGGTCGGCTGGCGGAAGACGACGCCCTGTTCTTCGGTAGCTATGATAATGGAAGTAGTTCCCAAATCAATACCGATGTCATATTGCTTCATTTGCGTTTCTCCGTAGATTTCTGCAGGGATTTCGGCAGTTCTTCGGTGGCAGCCACGGCGGCTGCGGTGATTTCGTAGGCTCCGGCCTGCTGTAAGGCCAGCGCACAGGCCGAGACCGTTGCGCCGGTGGTGATGATGTCGTCCACCAGCAGCACCCGCTTGCCGCTCAGGTCGGTGCCGGGGCGGCAGGCGTAGGCGTCCTTTTTGTTGGCCAGGCGCTCCGCGCGGGTCAGCTCCTTTTGAGGCTGTAAAGGCTTTGTACTGTACAGCGGCGCAAGCACCGGGGTCTGCATTAGTATGCCCAGCCGCCGGGCCAGCAAAAGCGGCATACCGGCGGTGCCGGGCAGCGGCTCCCGCGGCGGGACCGGCACAATGTAGTGGTAACGGGGCATCCCCACCGGAGCCAGAGCTGCCGGGCGGCGGCCCGGTGTGTGGGACGGCATGGCGCCCCAGATCAGTACGGCCATGCGGTCGGCCAACTCCCGGGCACGCCACAGTTCCCCGCCGCGCTTGCAGGCCAAAATCGCATGGCGGACCTCGCCGCTGTAATAGTAGGCGGCGACGGCGCTGTTCAGGGCGTAAAAGGCATGTTCGGTCTCCGGCAGGCGGGGCGGCAGATGCACAAGGCGTTTGTCGGCAGCCTCAAAGCAGGCCGGGCAGACCGTGCCCTGCACAGCATCGCGGCCCAGCACTGCACCGCAGAACGGGCAGCGGCGCGGGTAGAGATACAACGCGGCCTTTTCGGCCAGCAGCTGCCAATCCGGGTGGTTCATGCCTGGTCATCCCCTGCTTTGTACTTTTCGGCGGTGGGTGCAGCGGCGTCGGCCAGCAAAAAGCGCAGGCCGCTGTAGCGCATGTTCTGGCGCACATTGCGCACCATGGCTTCCTCGGTGCGGGCGGTGCCGGTCAGCACGCACAACTTGCGGGCGCGGGTGACGCCGGTATATAAAAGGTTGCGGTAGCAAAGGCGGGCGGGCACATCGGCCACCGGCAGGATGACCGCCGGGAACTCCGAGCCCTGGCTTTTGTGGACCGTAACGGCGTAGGCGGGTTCCAGCTCGGCCAATTGGTCAGCCGAGTAGACGTACTTGCGGTCGTCCATCATGACGGTGACGGAGCGGGCGTCCGGGTCAACAGCGGTGATGATACCCAGGTCGCCGTTGTAGGCGCCTACCCCGGCCTCGGCGCCGTCGCGCTCATAGGTGATGTCGTAGTCGTTTTTGATCTGCATGACCTTATCGCCCAGACGCAGAATTTTTGCGTTTTTCTCGGTACCGATCTGCGGTTTGCCGCGCATGGGCGGGTTGAGGATCTCCTGCAAGCGTCGGTTCAGCTCCACACTGCCGGTGGGGCCGACTTTGGTCGGGCAAAGCACCTGAATATCCTTGACCGGGTCGAACCCGTAGGCCTTGGGCAGGCGGCTGCTGACCAGGTCGCAGACCAGCTTCTGGCAGGCAAGGCCGGTGGACTCGATCATAAAAAAGTCGTCCTTCGGCCCGCCTTTTTGGGGCATCTGCCCTTCGACAATGCGGTGGGCGTTCTGCACGATCAGACTTTGCTGTGCCTGACGGAAGATGTCGGTCAGGCGAACAGTGGGCACGACGCCCGTGCGCAAGATCTCGCCCAGAATGTTGCCGGGGCCGACGCTGGGCAGCTGGTCGGCATCGCCTACCATAATGATACGGCAGTGATACCGCGCCGCCGCCAGCAATGCCTGGAACAGCTTGACGTCCACCATGCTCATCTCGTCGAGGATGATGACATCGTATTTTAACAGGTTTTTCTCGTTATGGATGAACCGCACGCTGCCGGTGGTGTAGTCCACTTCCAGCAGGCGATGGATGGTGGAAGCGCTGTGGTGGGTCAGCTCGCTCAGCCGCTTAGCCGCGCGGCCCGTGGGGGCGCAGAGGGCGACTCGGTCATACAGGGCCTCGTACAAGCTCAAAATGGCGTTGACCGTGGTGGTCTTGCCGGTACCGGGGCCGCCGGTGAGCACCATGACCCGGCTGGAAAGGGCTAAGCGGATGGCCTCTTTCTGCAAAGGTGCGTACTCGAAGCCCTGGGTCATTTCCAACACACGGATGTCGGTCTCCAGCGTTTTGGGCGGCTCGGTCGGGAAGGTGGAGAGCTGGCCCAGGCGGGCGGCGATGTCTTCTTCGGCCGAAAGCAGATCCGGCAGGTAGATGTATTCGATGTTTTGGTAGGTGCGGGTGCGCAGGTCCTCGGTGGAGAGGAGTTCGTCCAGCCCTGCCTCAATGCTGGCAGGTTCCACCCGCAGGAACTTGGCGGTGGAGTCTAAGAGTTTGGCTCGCGGCAAACAGGTGTGGCCGTTGTTGGCGTTGTGGCGCAGGGCGTACAACAGCCCCGCCGCCACCCGCAGTCGGCTACCGGAATCAAACTGTAAGGCGGCGGCGATGCCGTCCACCTGGGCAAACTTTAATTGCAGCGGGTCACCACAAAGCAGGTAGGGGTTCTGGGTCAGCGCCTCCACCGTGTGGGGGCCGAAGGCGCGGTACGCCGTGACCGCCTGCTGGGCAGAAAGACCGTATTTGGTGAACCAGGCCACCACCTCCCGCACACCGTACATGCGGCGGAACTCGTTGGAGATGGCGGCGGCTTTTTCCGGTGTGATGCCCTTGATTCGGCAGAGACTCTGCGGTGTCTCGGAGATGACGTTTAACGTATCCTCACCAAACATAGACACGATCTTTTTGGCAGTGGAGGGGCCGATATAGGGCAGTACGCCACTGGAAAGGTAGCTTAATAGCGCGGTGGTATCCTGGGGCAGGCTGGCCTCGCAGGTCTCGGCCTTGAACTGCTCCCCATAGCTGGGGTGGTTGACCATGCGGCCGTAGACAGTGACACTCATGCCGTTATCCACACTGCCCACATTGCCGGCCACGATGACGTCGGTGCCGCCGGCGTCCACTTCAAACACGGCGTAGCCGGTCTCGGTGTTTTCGTAGATCATGTGTTCCACAACGCCTTCCAGCTTCATCAGCCGGTCCTGCGGTTGGTTTTCCACGTAGCGGTCACCTCCCCTTTTGGTGTTGGCAGCAGGCTGCATTTCGGCACACTACCACAATATTTTTATTATACCCCAACAAGCCCCTTTTGGCAAACAGAAAAAGCACGGGACAAGCCCGTGCTTTTTGTCGTATTTGATGGTTGAAATTTTGCAGATAAGATGCTTAGGGCAATACCGCATAATTCTAAGTGCCGATACGGCGAGCGAGGTGCGGCAGCTGCTAAGCCAAAAGCGCAGATAATACTTTGTGTATTATCGAGCATTTTGGCAACGCAGATGCCGTGCCGCAGCCGCCGGAGCGGTGCTTAAGCCGTCAGGCGGGAATTGTGCGGTATTGCCTTAGGCCAAAGCGGCTTTCAGGGCATCCACGCGGTCGGTGTTCTCCCACTTCACGCCCAGATCCTCGCGGCCCATGTGGCCGTAGGCGGCCAGCTGGCGGTAGATGGGCTTGCGCAGGTCCAGATCGCGGATGATGGCGGCGGGGGTCAGATCAAAGACCTTCTCCACAGCAGCCTCGATCTTCTCGTCGGCTACAACGCCGGTACCGAAAGTATCCACCATGATGGAGACCGGCTTGGCAACGCCGATGGCGTAGGCCAGCTCGACTTCGCACTTCTTGGCAAGGCCGGCAGCAACAACGTTTTTGGCGACCCAGCGTGCAGCGTAGGCGGCGGAACGGTCGACCTTGCTGGGGTCCTTGCCGCTGAACGCACCGCCGCCGTGGCGGGAGTAGCCGCCGTAGGTATCGACGATGATCTTGCGGCCGGTCAGGCCGGTATCACCCTGCGGGCCGCCCACAACAAAGCGGCCGGTGGGGTTGATGTAGTACTTGGTGTTCTCGTCCAGCAGCTCGGCGGGGATGACCTTTTTGATGACCTCGTTGAGGATGTCCTCGTGCAGCTGTTCCTGGCTGACCCTGGGGCTGTGCTGGCTGGAGATGACCACAGCGTCGATGCGCACAGGCTTGCCGTCGTTATACTCAACGGTGACCTGACTCTTGCCGTCCGGGCGCAGGTAGTCGAGGGTGCCGTTCTTGCGGACCTCGGTCAGTCGCTTGGCCAGCTTGTGGGCCAGGCTGATGGGCAGGGGCATCAGTTCGGGGGTCTCATCGCAGGCATAGCCGAACATCATGCCCTGGTCGCCTGCACCGGCAACATCATCGTTGGTGCCCAGGGCGATGTCGGGGCTCTGGCCATCGATGTTGGTGATGACGCCGCAGGTGTCGCAGTCGAAGCCGTACTTGGCGCGGTCATAGCCGATGGAACGGATGACGTCGCGAGCCACACCGGGGATGTCGACATAGCAATCGGTGGTGATCTCGCCCATGATGTGGACAAGGCCGGTGGAGCAGGTGGTCTCACAGGCTACGCGGGCACCGGGGTCTTTCTCGAGAATGGCGTCCAGGATGGCATCAGAGATCTGATCGCAGATCTTGTCGGGATGCCCCTCGGTTACAGACTCGGACGTGAAGAGAAATTTGGACATTAGGGAAAAGCCTCCTTATAAAATTCGGCAGAAACGCAACCGTGAGAAACAAAAAAGGCGCACAGCCAAAAGACCGCGCGCCAAACGCTTATCTTTCGGTTTCCCGCAGGATTTGGCACCTTGCATTTGCATGCAGGTTGCCGGGCTTCATCGGGCCTGTTCCCTCAGCCGCTCTTGATAAGTTGCTATTCTGTTGTTGTGTGGATAGTTTACCATAGCTTTTGGGAAAAGTCAACGATAAAACGTGGTACACACCAGCCAATTTGCACAAAAGTAGGACATTTTGCGGCCCGTGTGCTTATTTGCGGCCGTGCAGGATGGGCGAAAGCGGCTTATAGACCAGGAAGCAGAGTACCGCATCCAGTGCACCTTTCACGAAGGTAAAGGGCAGGTTAAACACCAGCAGGCAGGCAAGCAGGCCATTGACATTGGGGTTGATGGCCTGGTACATGCCGATGATGGCATCCAGCGGCAGATGATACATGACCACATAAGCCGGGTAAACGATGAAGTAGTTGTACGGCACCGAGACGACCGCCATAACCAGCGCGCCCAGCAGTGCGCCGACGATGGCGCCCTTGCGGGTCTTGTTGCGCTTGTAGATAAGGCCCGCCACACCGACGAAGAGTGCGCCCATCACGAAGTTGAACAGCTCGCCTACCGCGGCGGTGCTGGTGCTGGGCAGCTTGATGAGGTTTTTGATGAGGCAGACAAGAATGCCCGAGACCGGCCCATAGGCGAAGCTGGCGATCAGCGCGGGCAGCTCCGACACATCCAGCTTGACGAAAGCGGGCATGATGGGGATGGGAAATTCCAGGTACATGAGCACGGCGGCCACAGCGCCAAGCATGGCGGTACCCGTAAGAACGCGGACTTTGCTGGTAGAGTTTTGCATAATAAAATGCCTCCCGTAAAAAAGTAGTTATGAAAGCTGTTTTTTCGATAAATTCTGCGGGATGCTTTTGCTAAAGCAAAACGCCCTGCTGCGGAAAATGGCAGCAGGGCGTTGGAAAAGGCATAGCAAACAGCTTTCCGTTTCTTTCATCCGGACTATACCGTCGGCCCCGGAATCACACCGGGTCAGCGGCTGCTACGCAGCCGGTCGCGGGCTTGCAGGATACTGCTTACCGCCGGTGGGGAATTGCACCCCGCCCTGAAACAGACTTTCTGGGCATTATTATAGCACAGGTTTTACAAATTGCAAGGGGGTGTGGTATAATACTTTTACCTTAGGCAACACCGCATAATTCTAAGTGCCGATACGGCGAGCGAGGTGCGGCAGCTGCTAAGCCAAAAGCCCAGATAATACTTTGTGTATTATCGAGCATTTTGGCAACGCAGATGCCGTGCCGCAGCCGCCGGAGCGGTGCTTAAGCCGTTAGGCGGGAATTGTGCGGTGTTGCCTTATGAAAAAAACACAGGAGGTGCCGCGTATGCCTGCATCTGCTTTTGCCATTGAAATTGGAGAACTTATCCCCAGCGGGATCTTTTTGCTGCTGACCCTGGTACTGCCCTTTGTGTTTTACCATGTGGGCGGCGGCTTTTTGCACCGGCTGCAAAAACATCTGCCCGAGTGGCTTTGCATTTTGACAGAGAGTTACTTAAAGCCGCTGGCCTGGGCACTGCGCCAGACGCTGTTTTTTGCGGCGGTGGGGCTGCTGCCCCTTGTGCAGAAGCATGCGACGGTGGCAAGCTTTTTGAGTACGCTCTCTACCCTGCTGAACATTTATTTTCTTGCGCTGGGCGCGTGGCGGTCGGCCCCCATGTGCCGTTTGCTGCTGCGCAGTGCCCAGAACCACCTGGACCTTGCCACCAACCAGACGATGGCCCGCTTTTTTGAGAATATCTTCCGCGCACTGGTGTTGCTGTTTGCGGGCATCGCCATGCTGGACACCATGGGCGTGCCGGTCACCGGTCTGCTGACCGGCGCCGGCGTTGCCGGCATCGCCATCTCGCTTGCGGCGCAGTCCACCTTATCGAACCTCATTGCCGGTGTGGCGCTGGTGCTGGAGCATCCCTTTGGAATTGGGGATTACATCGTGCTGGGCAGTCTGGAGGGCACGGTGGAGGATATTTCCTTCCGCTCCACCAAGTTCCGCACGCCGGATAACGTGGTGGTGTCGATCGAAAATTCGAAAGTCGCCTCGGAGTACATCTGCAACTGCGACCAGCGCAAAAGCCGCCTGTGGGATTTTACCGTAGGCGTGACCTACGATACCCCGCGGGAAACGCTGGAAGTGCTGTGCCGTGACCTGACGGCAGTTTTGCAGAACGACCCGGAGGTGCTGGCTGATAAAGTGACCGTGACGGTGGATACGTTTAATGCCTATAGCATCGACTTGCGCTGCCGTATGTATGTCACCACCACCCGCCTGGCCGACTTTTTGCAGGCCAAGAACCGGCTGAACCTGCAAATTATGGATGTGGTGCACAAAGACGGATGTGACTTTGCCTTCCCGACCACGACCATTGAGATGGCGGAGAAAAAGTGACAACGGATTTTGCGCAGTTCCCCATCGTATAAACAAAGCCTCCCTTTATGTAAGGGAGGCTTTGTGCTTTGTAAACTTGAATTTATTTGATTAGATGTGCTGTAATAATTGTATAACTATAAGAGTTAATAGTTATTTTAATATTATCAATTTCACAATACCAATTTTTACCCTGCTTATAAATATTACAATTCTTATCTAAAATTTTATTTTTACAAAATTCAACTACATCATTAGTATTCAATTTTAGATTCTTCTTAATTCTATCAATCCCCCTTTCAGTAGTATGCACTTTACTTATATTATCAAGTAATATTTGTTTATCTTCCATAACTTAATCTCCTCAAAAAATTACTATTTATCTAACAAATCAATAAATTGTAATTTAATAGCGCAAAAGGAAATATATGACATACACCCAACTAAGTAATCCATGAAAAATCGCCCAGCCGACAGACTTCCACGTTGTATAACTAATAACCATAGCTAATGCACTTCCAAAAGTTATTCCTGATTTTACCGTTTTCTTGACAGTCATTGATTTATTATCTTCCATGTTTGTTTCCTCCACAAATTCCGATTCATAATGTAAGAGTAAGGTCTATCCGGCCTTGCTCTTTTCCTTTAAAATGGAGGTATGGTCTGACGAAATTTCCGATTGGGACACCACGCCCGCAGACAAATGTGTCAGCCAGCCTCCATTGTTTTGTGCTCGATTCAGCAAGTTGGGACATCGCTCCCGTTTCACGATTGAATATGTGCGTACTTTGGAAAAGCTGGATAGCCATAAATCGAAACGAAAGAAGGAATGTCAATGCTCGCAGTAGGAATCGATATTTCCAAGTCAAAAAGTGTAGCAGCCATCTTAAACCAAGACGGATCAATGCACACAAGTCCTTTTGAATTCCACCATACGCAGCCAGAACTAGATGCTTTCATCAAGTATATTTTGAATAGCAATCAATCTGCAACCATCTTAATGGAAAACACCGGGCATTATCATTATCCTGTTCTGAAAGCGTTTCAGGAAGCCGGGCTCCCTGTTTGTATAGTTAATGCCTATCAAATCAAGAAATTCGGAGACATGGATCTTCGCAAGGCCAAAACGGACAAGAAAGATGCAGTGCGGATTGCCAGATATGCATTGGAAAAGAGTTATTCTCTGGTTCCATACACATCTATGGAGCAGAAATACGAAGATTTAAGATTTTTGGCACGACAGTATAATCAGCGAATGCTTACCCTGAAAACCAACAAAGTATTTCTACTTAATCTATTGGATGAAACAATGCCCGGCATAACCAACATCCTGCCTCTAACGAGCAGAACGCCAGAAACCAGTCTTTCCGTTCTCTTTATCAATCGTTTTAAATCCTACGATCGCATAAAGAAAATGGGAAAAAATCGTTTTCTTGACGCATTTGAAAAAATCGCAAGGAAATCTCGGAATCGCCAAACCAAAACCTATGGGTTGGCAATTTACGAAGCTGCATTACGCAATATCACAACAAGAGGAGAAAACGAATACATTCTTGCGGCTCAAGATCAATGCCTTGAACTTGTCTGTGAATCCCAAAAGGCCGCTGATTCAATTATTCTAAAGATGCAGACATTGGCTGAAACATTGCCTGAATACGCCGTGCTGCGTTCTATGGCTGGTGTAGGTGATAGACTCGGTCCACTTATCCTTGCTGAAATTGGCGATATCCGCCGCTTTCACAGTGGAAAAGCACTCAACGCTTATGCTGGTAACGATGCGCCTCCATATCAGTCTGGAACATTTGAGAGCCACAATCGCCACATATCAAAACGTGGAAATGCGGCTCTCAGAAAGTATTGCTTTGAGGTTATGCAGGCACTCAAACTTACACAACCTCAAGATGACCCTGTCTACCTTTTTCTGCTCAAAAAGGAACAGGAAGGGAAACCGTATAATGTAGCTAAAATGGCCGGAGTCAACAAGTTTCTCCGCATCTACTATGCGAGAGCGATGGAAACGCTTAAGCAACAGTAACCACTGACTCTATTATATAGCTTTTTCAAAAATCCACAACTACTGTGGGTTCAATTTAATGCGCCCTTTTTCCAAAGGAAAATCTATAAAAAACTCTTGACAAATACATTAGCAAGATTTCATTGCTTGCCGCTCTGCTATTTCAGCAATAACATGATTCCCAACACTACCGCAAGGATCGCGCCTTACTTCTTCTGCGGTCCATTCCCGCTTACCGGATGGGTTTGTCACGGCGTTTAGCCCCTTTACAGTGTATATCTACCGTTCGTTTTTTCATCATCCGGGCTTATTCCTGCTCACAAATCACCAAAAAATCATCAGTGCCGGTCTCGGTAGTGATGATGAACTCGTAATTGTACACGGTGTCCAGCTGGTATTGCAGGGCGCCGTCGGCGGTCTCGGTAAAAATGTAGTCCAGCTTGGGCTGGGGCATCACGCGGTCGTAGCCTAAGTATAGGTCAGCGATCTTCTCAGAGAAGCGCAGCTCTACCTGGTCGGCGGTCACGCCGGTCAGCGTCAGCACCGGGCTGGCGGTAGTGAAAAGCGCCGGGCGGGTCTTCCAATCCTGGTCCTCGCGGCTATAGATATAGTCTACTTCCCTTTCGTCCTGCAAGGTGCAGTTGGACAGCGTGGCTTTGGCGCCGCTGCCGGGCAGTGTTTCTTGCCACACAAGGGTCATATCCGGCGTGCGGGCGCAGCCGGTCAGCAGGGCCAGCGGCAAAAGCAGCGCCGCCGGGTGCAAAATGGCGTATTTCATAAGGGGTCCTTTCCGGGATTTTCTAAGGCAATACCGCATAATTCTAAGTGCCGATACGGCGAGCGAGGTGCGGCAGATGCTAAGCCAAAAGCGCAGATAATACTTTGTGCTGCAAAGGTGAGCGCCGCCGGTGGCGGATACAGCGAACCGAAGCAGGGGCAGCGGTCGCAGAGTGCGAGGGGCTTTTGTCCCCGAAGCACGATGCGGGTACCGCAACCCGACATTATCGAGCATTTTGGCAACGCAGTTGCCGTGCCGCAGCCGCCGGAGCGGTGCTTAAGCCGTTAGGCGGGAATTATGCGGTATTGCCCTAAATCAGGGCGCACGGTAGGGGTCGTAGGGCGGCTGTGGGAACGGCTCCCCCACTTCCAGCGTGCGGGGGCACAGGCCGGTCTCGGCCACGATGAAGCCCATCAGCATCCCCAGATGGGTGTGCAGATGGCGATACTGCGATAGAATCAGTGTAAACCGCGTCCATTCGCAGTTTTCGGGCCGCTGCAGCAGATCCTCGTCGTGCAGCGAGGTCAGATACATGGACAGCTTGGCCTTGATCGTGTAAAAATACTCGTCCATCTGGGCGCGGTCCACGCAGGCCGAGGGGTAGATCGCCAAGTCCTGCAAATGGGGCGTGTGGATGGGCGGCTCCACAAAATCGGTGGCTTTGGGGTTGATGAACCACTGGTCAAGGCTGTGCAACGCGTGGTACAAATGCTGCCACAACGGCGCACCGCCGTACAGCCGCTGCCACAGCTCGTCCGGGATGCAGTCCATCACGTTCTGTGTTTCCCACAGCGAGCGGACCGTCATCTCGGCAATTACGGCATGGTAGGATGTTTCCCGCACGCAGCATACCCCCTTTCGGGTCAGTATGCGCGGCGGGGCCGGGTTTATTCGTAGTCCGCTTCTTCCTCGCGGACCGACTTTTTCTGGGCGATCAACCGGCTGATGGGGTCCAGCAGGGCGCGCTCCTCCTGCGAGGGCGTGCGGCTGCGGGCCTGCATCAGCAGCCAGGCCAGCTCGCCGCCGATGGGCTTGCCGTAGACCCAGGCGTTGAAACCATCCTTGCAGACGGCCAGCTTGGCGTTGGCAATGTCCACCGTGGTAACGCCCGGATAATGGCGCAACACATTTTGCAGTGCCGCTTGGCTGCCGAAGATAGACCGCACCAACTGGGTGTAAGCCAAAATAAACTTAGGCGGCATGCAGTCTGCGCCGCGGATCTCGATGCCGCCGTTGACGCGGGCATCGAAGAAGAACATCGAGAGGATGTGCTCGATCTCGCAGCGGTCCAGCCGTGCGCCATAAATCTCCTGGGCGGTCTTACGGCCCACGCCCTTGCAGTGGCCGCCTTTGCAGGACACCACCAGCGGGCGGGTCAGTACCGTGTCGGCGTAGGCGTCAAAGCCGAAATCCGGGTCCATCAGCCGGGGCGGTACACCGCAGCGGTCGGTGTCCACATCCTGCCAGATACGGGTGCGCACACTGCAGGCGTTGTTGCGGTTTCCCTGGTAGATGGGCGCGTTGTCACTGAGCAGCCCAAAGAACGGCGTGAGCAGACAGGCCGCCCGCATTTTTTGTACAAAATCGCGTTCGCTATAATAATCAATGATCAGCTGGGTGGAGGCCGTGGCCCGCATCATCTGCACGCCGCAGGCACCTGTCTGCCGGAAGTAGCGATCCATGGCCTCATTGCGAGGCGTGGGCACCAAAGGCAGTTCCTCGGCGCGGCGGGTGGGGTGGTAGCTGACCGTCCAGGCGCGCAGACCGTGGGTGGCCAGCGTCATGCTCAGCTGCAGGTAAAAGGCGTTGTAGATGTCTACCAAGTGGATCATATCCAGCTGCGGGGCGATGCGGATCTCCATCTGGCAGGCAGATTCCAGCGTTACGCCGTACTGTTTTGTGGTAAAACCCAGGTATTGGCCATCCTGCAGAATGGGCATGTCCCCCGCCGCCTGCATCTGGCGCATGACGTTCTGCACCTGGGTAAAGGTGACGGGTTCGCCGCCCGCGTGGGTGATGAAATGCTCCACCGCCAGCCCGACGGCCAGCTTGCCCTCCGGCTTGCAGCCCGCCTGCAGGTAGGCGGCCAGGTCTTTTTTCTGTTCCTCTGCTTTTGCCATCTGCGTTCTCCCCGCGTGGTTTTGCGTGTTGATTCTTGCTTTTATTATACCCCAAAAAACTCCGCCTGGCAACGGTTTGGCAACAGTTGTCCAGACGGAGTTTTTAAGATTTTGTACTGTTATGATTTGGTGTCACAGTTTGAGATCTTTGGCTGCGGGGAAGCCGTAGGCACTGTCTGCCGCCTGCACGGCGCGCAGGATGGCTTCGGCCATAACGCGGGCGGCAAGAGCGCCGACCACGTCCTGGTCGGCAGCCAAATCGCCCAGCGAGACCGCGTAGATGCTGTCGCCGTCGTTGGCCGTATGCACCGGGCGAATGGCACGGGCGTAACCGTCGTGGGTCATGGCCGCGATCTTGCACAGGTGAGCCTTGTCAAACTTGGCGTTGGTGAACACCGCGCCGATGGTGGTGTTGCCGACGAACTTTTCCCCTGCGGCATCCAACTGCTGTAGGATGACGTCCTCGGAGTCGAGGAAGGTCTTACCGTCGTCGGCCAGCAGGCCTGCGGCCTTGCGGCCGGTGCGCCAATCGTAGATGTCCCCCAACGCGTTGACGGCCACCACCGCGCCGACCTGCAGCGACCCCACCTGCACGGCGTAACTGCCGATGCCGCTCTTCATGCAATGGGGCATGCCCAGCAGCTTGCCGACCGTTGCGCCGGTGCCCGCACCGTAGTTGCCGTCACGGTAGTTGCCGGTTTCGGCGTTGACACAGGCCTGGTAGGCCATCGCTGCATCCGGGCGGGTGTGGGCATCCCCCACCGTCAGGTCGAACAGATCGGACTGGCAAACCAGCGGGACCTTCGTAACGCCCACATCAAAGCCGATGCCGCGTTCCTCAAGGTAGCGCATCACGCCGCCCGCAGCATCGAGCCCAAAGGCGCTGCCGCCGCCCAACAGAATGGCGTGGATGACCTGGGCTGCGGCCGTTGGCTTGAGCAGCTCGCTCTCCCGCGAGGCCGGGCCACCGCCGCGTACATCCAGACCCACGGGCGCACCGTTTTCCCCCAGCAGGAACACCGTGCAGCCAGTGCCCGCCCGGGCGTTTTCGGCCTGGCCGATCTTTAAGTTTTGTAATTCTGTGATGGAAATTTCACGCATAGAGCAGCCTTCTTTGTTGTTTATTTTTAACGTTCCACCGATATTGCCATGCGGTGGTAGGTGTGACGGATGCCGCGCACGGCGATGGAGTAGGCCATGATGTTTTCGGCCAACGCCATGCCCGTGTAGCCGGTGTCACCGATGTGGTGGATGTCGGTGCCTGCCATTTTGCACATCAGGGCGATGCGACGGATGGTGTCGGTGTCGGCGCCCTCCTGCGAGGTGCCGATGGCCGTGATGGTCAGTGCGCCGTGACGGTGGGCGCAGCTGATGAGGGTGCGGGCATACTCCATCGTGATACCCGGCACCGTGCCGGGGGCCGGCAGCAGAATGATGTCTGCACCAGCGGCGGTGAAGTCGGCAATGTCTGCCTCGGTCAGGATGCTCTCGGCGGCCTCGGTCAACACGCCGGCGGCGTGCATTTTGCCTGCCGCCAGCACGATGCTGTCCCCCACCGCTGCCTTGAATTTGCGCAGTGTTTCGATGATGGCCGGGTTGGACACGCCCATGCCGGGGTTGCCGGTGAGGAGGATGAAATCCACCCCCAGTTCCTTGGCGCGCAGGGCGTTTTCGACGGTGGCACGGCGGCCAGCGGACATTTTCCAGATTGGGCCGGTCTCGCCCTCTTCGCCTTCGGCCACCGGCTCCAGATTAATGCCGATGGGGCGGCCGGTCATTTTTTTGAGCATACGGACGGTGTTTTCCGGCTCCGTTTCCGGCAGGCCGTTGATGACCGGGTGCTGCACATCGAACATGTTCAGCAGCAGGATGTCCGCACCCATCGAGGCTGCGAACTCGGCGTTGGTCACATTGCCCAGCAGCGGCTGCACCGTACCGATGGTCTCGCAAGCAATGACGCGCCCCTCGCTTTTCTGGATGGATTCGAGAAGATCACTTTTGGTAAAGCTGCGGAAATCCGACGCGCAGCAATCAAGTAAACGTTTAGGCATTGTTTTTCTCCTTGTAGGATCTTTATAGAGGTGTCAGTTCTTTTTGCATGGGGATATAAGCGGAAAAATCGTTAGGGATTTCGGGGCCGCAAACAGCATAACCGTTTTTTGTCCAGAACGAGTAGCTTTGCGGGTTGCCTTTATCGACTGCCAGACGGCTATGGCACATACCATTGTTGCGCATAGTATTTTCTATATCGGCTACGATACGGCTGCCGATCCCCTGGCCTTGGCGAGACTTATCCACCATGAAAAAGCCAATGTAACCTGTGGTTTCATTTGGATAGGCCAGAATCATATCAACTACTGCAACCAGCGCTGCGCCATCAAAAAAGCCAATATAAAATTTGTCTGCCATCGTTTTGCCCGGCGGCAATGCGGACATATCGTCCAAAATGCTCTGCCAGGTAACAAAGGGTGGATGATACTGGTAAAACAGCGTGTTTTGGGATGCCATTGCGTAGATTTTTTCTATATCGGCATTGACCGGCTGCAGTTTGCGAACTGAACAATCAGGTAATAAAGTTTGCATTTGTACGCATGGCACCTCCCGTTCCATTTCTTTGATTATAGCAAATCACACCGTCCCTTTCAACACAAAAAGCCCTGCATAAAACAGTACAGTGACATTTACTTCGTTGTACCATTATAACTTTTATCTCTGATTTCTATAAATTCTTTATTAAGTCATGCCGGAATTCGCTGACATATGATCCCATTTCTTTTGGCGGTTCCTTCATACCATTTTTAAACCAGTAATCAAACATTCCCGTATAACCATGCAAAAGAAAGCAATAACAATTGGAAAACCGCATTACCGCCCTCAAATTTGTAATTGGAGTCAACGCGAAGCCAGAAAAAAGAAAGAGCTTGTATATTGAACGTACTGTTGTTCAATATACAGGCTCTATTTAGGTTTTGCGATTATTCAAACTCCAGACAGACGGTATGCCATATAAGTGAAAATCATTGATTTTAAGGCATTTTCAGGAACTATCAACCACTAAAATCTATATGCAAAAATATAAAAAATGCAATAAAAATGCAATCGAAGTACATTCAGATTTTATAAGATAGACCGGCAAACCTCAATATCATTCAAAAATAGATGTTCAACAATGAGCGTCTATTTTTTATAGCATTAAAAATTAGTATTGACTTCCATGTGCATGTATATTAAAATTAGTTTTACATATAATATACAAAGTCGTAAAACTAAAAGGAGGAACACATCATGTCAATCGAAACAATTATTAACCGGCAATATGATATTGCCAACAATCAAGCAGATGATATACAATTACCCAAACAAAAAATTTATGCTATGTGCAATCTTCGGGGTGGCATTGGAAAAACTACTCTTTCATTTAATTTAAGTTATCTAACTGATAACCTTTTAGCTGTTGATACCTGTCCTCAAGGTAATTTATCATTTTTTTATGATTCCAATTATTATTCTGGACAGCAGACAAATGTGAAAGATATGTTATTACCATATTTAGTTCCTGGGTTAGGGAAAGCAACACGTGTGGCATCATATATTGGTGCAACAAACTCGTATTTTGCATCTAAAAACAACTATTATATTCCATCATCTGATGAATTATATTTATTACCATCACAGCTGATTACGGCTATAAATCAAACTTCTGGTTTACAACAGCCACAAAAAGACCAAGCACTTAAAAGCATTCTTTACTCTTTAAAATCAGAAATTGAAAGAGAACTTTCGGAAAATTCTTTAGATAAATGCTTGATTGATACATCACCCTTTTTTGCTGGTGCTACACAGCTTGCATGGTATGCAGCCGACGCCTTAGTAATACCTGTACGTACAGACCAACAATCTATTAAATCTTTAGAGCTATTAATCAATACTTTAAGTAGTCCACAAAGTGAGTTTAGAAAATATCTACCGGAAACTGATATGAATGTACCAAAAATTCAAATGGTTGTACTTACTCACTGTGGTTGGTCTACTGTTGCAGGTGCAAGAAATGAGCCTAATCAACAGACTAAAGTTTATCTAAAAAAAGTTTATGATATTTTGTCAAAGCATAGGACACTGTTATCAACAAATAATCCGGACAACCATTTATTTATGCTAGATGACTTTTTAGGCTCTGGTCGTATTTCATCTATCGAATCAAAACCAATGGATTTATTGCAAGAAGGTGAAACTAAAGTAATTGACAGAGTAAGAGTTAGTGTAAATAAATCAGTAGGTAAGTGCAAAAATCAGTTGAAATTTATTTCCAGACAATTATGGTAATACATTTTCACTAATGGTTATTATAAATTCAATATGTCAATTATCATTCCTTATAGACGTTCAGAATTGAGCGTCTATTTTTTTACCCAAAAATCAGAAAGGATGTGATACTACGAAGAAATCACCACCGCCGGAGCGTTCCCCGCCGCTTCCAGACCAGAATCCGAAACCAACCATCAAACACAACATTCAGAAAGGACAGGTACATCTATATGGAATTAAAATTCGTTATCCCCAACATGGAAAAGACATTCGGCAACTTGGAGTTTGCCGGAGAAGACAAAACAGAACAAAGAAGAATCAACGGACGTATGGCGGTACTCTCCCGTAGCTTCAACCTTTATTCAGACGTACAGAGGGCGGATGATATTGTAGTTATCCTCCCTGCCGAAGCCGGAGAGAAACATTTTGACTTTGAGGAACGTGTGAAGCTCGTTAATCCCCGTATCACCGCAGAGGGCTATAAAATCGGCACAAGGGGCTTTACCAACTACATTTTGCACGCTGACGATATGATAAAAGCGTAAGGAAAAGGAGGACATCAGACTATGAGATTAGCAAACGGAATCGTGATTGACAAGGAAGCAAC